>CXWL01005830.1_pt1 | contig 45622 bp, 39 predicted proteins | sample 590931 | NCBI WGS metagenome assembly CXWL01 (sample SAMEA3498368, study PRJEB10139) | groundwater metagenome | biome: water well; material: biofilm material | place: Germany | collected 2015-04-27 | reverse complement strand
CGGGTACTCGCGAGCGGGAGTAGCTCAGCGGTAGAGCATTTGCTTCCCAAGCAAAGGGTCGCGAGTTCGAATCTCGTCTCCCGCTCCATCTTTCACAATTAATCGCATTCTGCCGGATGTAGCAGCACGGAGGCGGCTACAAGCTCTGGCGTCGCCGGGGTCGCGCGCGCGCATTCGACCAGGTAAAGCACGGCCTTGGCGGCTGAAACAGTAACTTTCTGGGGAGTACGCGAATGACTGGCGCCAGTCTGGGACGCAGCGATGATACTCCGACGAAGATCGCGCACTACGACTTGCGCGAACGGCTTGGCGCGGGCGGGATGGGGACGGTGCATCGCGCGATCGACGAGCGCGATCAGACCGTCGTCGCGCTGAAGCTCATACACCCGCACCTGGAAGCCGATCCGGAGTACGTCGCGCGGTTCGAGCGCGAGGGGCATATTGCCTCGCTGATGCGCTCGTCCAACGTCGTACATGTGCTCGAGACGGGGACCGCAGGCGGACGCCACTACATGGCCACCGAGTTCATCGAGGGTTGCGCCCTCAGCGCGGTGATCAAGGTAGGGCCGATCGAAGCTGAAGAGGCGCTGGCGCTGACGGTGCAGGTAGCTCGGGCGCTGGACGAGGCGCACCAACACGAGGTCGTTCACCGCGACATCAAGCCGGATAACGTCATGCTCACTATGACTCGCGAGGTGAAGGTGACGGACTTCGGCATCGCCCGGCAGCGTGGCGTGCCGGCGATCACGATGGCCGGGGGATTCGTCGGGACCTTCGCCTACTCGGCGCCGGAACGATTCCTCGGCGACGGCGACATACGCTCGGACATCTACTCGCTCGGGGTGATGCTGTTTCAGATGCTCAGCGGCCAGCAGCCTTACCGGTCTGATACCCCTGCCGGCGTGATGCGCCTGCACGAGAGCCAGCCGCCGCCGCTGGAGAAGCTCGAGGAAACTCCCGCGGGCATCAGGGAGGTGGTGCGGGTCTCGCTGGAAAAGGACGCCGGGAAGCGGTACGAAACGCCGGCCGCGATGATCGCCGCGATCGAAGACGCTCGCCGCACCCTGTCGCCGGAGGTTCCGGCGGACTGGGTCGAGCAGGCGTTGTCGCGGTTCTTCGACCGCCGGGTCGCCGCGCTGGTCGGCGCCGGCCTCGTTTCGGTCGCCCTGGGTGGGTCTTTTGGCGGGGCGGTGTCTGTTGGATCGGAAGTCGCGGGCATTGCCGTCACCGGGGTGGCCGCCGCTGCTGGTGGGGTGGGCGGAGGGGTCAGTGCTGTCGGGGCGAACGTCGGTCGTAGCGGATTGCAGTCGCTGCTCAGCGCCAGCGGAGCGAAGGTCCTCGCGGCCGCCGTCCTCATGGCCGTGTGCGTGGGCGGCGCCATCATCGTCGTTCCGCGCGCCGGGGCGATCGGCGGCGCCGTGAAGTCGGCTGTCACTGGCGGCGCGGACGAGAGTCGCAGTGTGGATGCAGGCACGCCGCGGTCCGGCGCGGTCTGCGAACCGATCAACGTGCCGGTGCTGGGATCGGCCACCTCCGATCCCGCATATGCGTCGGAGATATTCCGTCTGAACAACGCATACCGCGTTCAGAATGGGCTTCCGTCATTGACCACCAGTTCCGTGCTGGAGGCTGCGGCGGCCGAATATGCGCGCTTCTTCGTCGAAACGCAGTTCTGGGTCTCGGCGCCGGGGCGTGCCACCAATCCCCTTATCCACTATGACGCAGACTGCCGAACGCATGCGGATCGGGCGGTGGCATTGGGCTATCCCAACACGCTCATCGGTGAGAGTGTGATGTACGCCGATGTCGGTGTTTCGCCACGGGTGCTCTTGGCCAGGTTGCTTGCCGGCGACTTTGAAGACCCCTCGCGCAGCGACCCAGGCGACCCGCGCCGGCGATCCAGTCCGGGGTTCAATGAGACCGGCGTCGCCTGTTTTACACGTCAGACACCTGCCCCGCCCCAGTTGACCTGCGTCCAGGTCTTCGGGCAGGCGAAGACTGCTGCCTCACCGACCGCCACCAGCACTCCAACGCAGACGAATACGCCAAGGCCCCCGGCGGCCAACACACCATTGCCGATCGCGACGAACACGCCGGTCCCGCCTGCGGATACACCCTCACCCACCGCGACCAACACGACCACGAATACCCCGACCGCCACACGGACACGGACGCCGACCCCGACGCGCACCCCGACGCCGACGCCGACCCCAACGGAAACGCCAACGCCGCCGCCAGTTATCTTCTGAACGAACTCCCGCATGATGTCGGACACCGCCGATCGTCTCGGCACGAATGCAGCCGTACTCAGAGCAACACTTGCTGGAGCTCCTGGCGTGCGCACCGGTCTGGGCGGCTGAGTGCGTCCCCGTCCTTAGAACTGCTCGTCCGTAGACCCCCGGTGCGGCACCCGCGTTGCCGGAATCGTCCCCATGCGGCCGGCGTTGAAGTCCTCTACCGCCTGCACCAACTCCTCCCGCGTGTTCATCACGAACGGACCGTAGCGGGCGACCTGTTCCCTGATCGGCAGGCCGCCGAGGATCAAGACTTCCCACCCGTTCTTTGCGGCGACGGGCTGCGTCTCGGCGGCGCGGATCGTCAGGCCTTCGGTGATGTTCGCGTTGTTAGCGGCGGCTCCAAAGAGCGCCAGTTGGCCTTCTTCGAGTGGACGCTCTTCGCGCCCGGCGTATCCGTGGCCGGCGAGCACGTAGACCATCGCGTTGAAGTCGCGCGGCCAGGGCAGGTTGAGTTGGGAGCCCGGGGCGATCGTGGCGTGCGCGTAGGCGATCGGCGTCTGGGTGACGCCAGGCCCGCGGTGCCCGGCGATCTCGCCCGCGATGACCCGCACAAGGGAAGCCCCATCGTGCGTGGAGAGCAGGGCGACGTCGTTCGCCTCGATGTCCTGGTACTTCGGCGGCGTCCATTTCTGCGCCGCGGGGAGGTTGACCCAGAGCTGGACGCCGTGGAACAGGCCACCGGTTACGACGAGCTTCTGGGGCGGCTGTTCGATGTGCTGGATGCCGGCGCCGGCGGTCATCCACTGCGTCGCGCCGTCGGTGATGAGCCCGCCGCCGCCGGTCGTGTCCTGGTGTTCCAGCGCGCCGTCGATGATGTAGGTCACAGTCTCGAAACCCCGGTGCGGATGCCACGATGTCCCCTTCGCCTCGCCCGGCGCGTACTCAACCGCGCCGAGGTGGTCGAGGAGCAGGAAGGGATCGGCGAGGGAGAGGTCGTGCGAAGGGAACGGCCGCCGCACCACAAAGCCTTCGCCCTCAAGCTGGCTGTGCGCTGTGACAACGGCCGCAACAGGACGCCAGGCCGTGTCGTTCTGGGAGAGTGGCTGGATCCGGGGAAGGGTGAGTGTGTCGGCCGTAATCGCTGGCATAGGGATCTCCTGGCGTTCGTTGTAAGGCACTCGCGCTTCGGTATTGATTGCTGGCGCAACTAGTATACCAAGTTGACGGGGGAGCTTGTTCATGGTCAGCCGGGAGCTTGCCAGCAGGTTGTCGGCCAGCAGACCTCCGAACTGTCATTCCGGGCCATGCGAAGAATCTTGCCGCTCCCGGCGGAATGCGGTCTTTGGTCAACGGGGGTCGTCCCATGCAACTATCGTGGCGCGAACGCCCGCCATGAAGGCTTGGAGTCGAGCACGCTGCGTCCAACCGCTATCACGACGATCGCCGGTGAACCGAGACAGCGTAGTCCGCAGACTCGCTCCATGGATCGCGACCCCACGTCCCCCACCGCTCAGCAACCCCAAGCCCCGCATCCGCGCACACCTGGTCGTACCGCTGAATGCTCAACCGTCCGCGCTGCAACTGGAACCCGGCGATCAAGACACCGCCCGGAGAAAGCAGGCGGGCGAGGTTGCCGATCACGGCGCCTTCCGTGTCCGGAGCAAGGAAGATCATCACATTGCCGGCCATCACGATCGCGTCGAAGGTGCGCCTGAGATCCATCGCCGTGGCGTCCGCAAGATCGGCCTGTCGCCAGTCGATGTCCGGAGATTTGCGCCGGGCGGTCCCCAGCATCTCCGAATCGATATCGACGCCGGCGACATCAAGTCCGCGCCGCGCCAGTTCCCGTCCCACACGCCCTGTCCCGCACCCCGCGTCGAGCACCGACCCAGGTTGGAACCGCTGGACGAGGTCCGCCTCGCCATGCACATCCTGGCCGGCGGCGGCGCGCTGTTCGTAAGCGGCGTCGTAGGCGTCGCCCGAGGTGGTGCGGGTCTCGAGCCAGCGGTTAGGCGCGTTGTCTTCAGGCACGCCAGATCATACGCGATCCCCCAGGAACCCCTGCCCGCCGCCGCTCGCCTCCCAGATCTCTTCCGGCGACAATGCTCCCATGCCCGAATACCCCAACGGCCACGACCCCGCCGCCTCGAGCGATAGCGAGATCCAGAGGCCTCCCTCGAGGCCGTCGGACCCCCTCATCATCGCCCACACCTCCGACATCCACATCGGCGGCCGCTGGCACCACGGCGCCGAACTCGGCGCCCTCAAGTCCGTCTTGGAGGCCGCAGCCGAAGCCGGCGCCCAGGTGCTCATCCTCGCCGGCGACGTCTTCGACACCAACCGCGTCCCCGCCCCCATCGTCGAGCAGGCCGCGACCATGCTCGCCGACGCCCGCGTCCAATCCGTCGTCCTCCCCGGCAACCACGACCCGGCCACCGCTGACGCCGTCTACCGCTTGCAGGCTCTGGCCGACGTCCCCAACGTCTCCGTCATCGGCATCGATGTTCCTGACCTGGTGCAGTTTCCGGCGCTCGATCTCGAGCTCTGGGGCGTCGCCCACCTCGACTACCACGATATGGCCCCGCTCGCCCAGCCAAAGACGCGCGCCGCCATGTGGCACATCGCCATCGCCCACGGACACTGGGTGCGCGGCCCCTATGACGAGCACCGCAGCTGGCTCATCCACGACCACGAGATCACCGCTACCGCCGCCGACTACGTCGCCCTCGGCCACTGGGACGTCCCCCAGCCCGCCGGCGATGGCACCGTCCCCGCCTACTACAGCGGCTCCCCCGACATCGCCAAGAGCATCAACATCGTCACCCTCGGCCCCGAAGGCGTCGAAGTCCGCCGCCATCCCCTCCATCTGGAATGACGGGATCGACTCTCGATCTGCAAGAGCGACCGATGCGGTCGAGATGGATGGCCTTCGCTGGTCAAACCCATCTGTTCCATCTGCTACATCTGCGGATAGACCTCTCAGCCGCCGGCCATCGCCCCCACCTCACTGCGCTAGGAACCAGCGAGCGCCCCGCGACCAGCCTTCGGACGCTACATCGAAGCCGGCAGCGGCCAACCCGTCCCGCCAGAAACGCGAACGCGGGAACACACGGAGGATGAGCGGGCTGTACGCCACGACGCTCCACACGCTCGGTACGATCACCATCAGCAGGAACTCGCCGCCGGGGCGGACGACGCGCCGCGCCTCGGCGAGCGCGGCGGCGACCTGCGGCCGGGTGAGGTGGTCCATGGCGTACGAGCTGACGGCCGCGTCGAACGTATCCTGCTCAAAGGGAAGCCGCAGCATATCCGCCTTCTCGATGGTGACGCGCCGATCGACGCCAGCCGCCGCCATGTTCCGCATGATATGCGGGGCGCCGTGATCGCTAATGTAGTCGGCGCTGAAGTTGTCGAGTGCCAGTACATCCGCCTGCGGACGCGCCGTCGCGACCATCAGCGTCGTCCGTCCCGCGCCGCAACCGATGTCGAGGACGCGGCCCGTCCCACCCGCGAGAAATCCGGCGGCTGGCATCGCCAACGGCTGGTTCATGCGGACGACGAACCGCGCGATCAGGAACCCGGCGAGCGCCCAGGCTGCGACCGCGGCCGGAACAGCGATAATCCACCACGGCGCGCCCAGCAGCCACGCGCCGGTCAAGAGAGCCAGAAACAGCGCAAGCGGCGCCAGGTACCCGTACGTCCAGGCCCAGTGATATCCGAAGTCGAGACGGCCGTCGCCGCTCGGGCGGCCGCGTCCGCCGTGGTGCAGGTGATCCATCGTCAAGAACCTCCATAGTTCGTGGCCATCCGCGACGGCTGTCTGCGCCCTGATCTCTCGCTAGTCGCCGCCCGGCGGCGAGGGTGAGGTTCCGCAGTTTCAGTACAGGAACTCCGGCTTGCCATCCTTGATCACCCATACCGTCGGCGTCGAGCGAAAGTTGCCGCTGCCGCGCTCTCTGGTGAGCTCGCCAGCCGGGCTTTCGTATTCGTACACGCCGCGCACGTATTCGGCGACGTCGCTCCCACTCTCGAAGCCTTGAACCAGCAGATTGAAAGACGCGTAGGCGTAGGGCATCATGTGCGTGACGAAGGGTTGACCCGGATACCTGCGCTCGAATCGCGCGATGAATTCGGGATCGACCAGGTTGCTGTCGGTATACCAGACCCCTTCAAACAGTTCGGGTTTCGCGCTGAGCGCTGGTGCGACAATCGATGCGATGTTGTCGACGCCAACGTCTTTCAGTTGCTGGCCCAGAATGTCGAGGGGAATCGTGGACGCTTCAACGAAATAGACGTCAGGGGAAGCGGATTGGGCCTCAGCGACGGTTGACCGAAAGTCGGTCGTCGATGCGGCAAACCGACGTTCGTAGACGACCCGTATTCCCGCTCGCGCTGCTTCCTCTTTCAGCGCCTTCACGTGGCCGTCGATGCTTGGATAGTCCTCGGACAACACCGCAATCGACTCGATGCCTCTTTTCAGCGCCTCCTCGACCCACCGCACGGCTTCATCTTCCGGAAGCGGGATATTCGTAAAGTTGTACTCCCCATCGCCGATCGTACGCACGGAGCACACACAGATGTGCGGTATCCTCGCCGCCGTCGCGTACGGCTGTACGACTTCGCCGGTCTTAGAGATGCCGCCGACGATGGCGCTCACCTTGTCGACTTCGACGAGCTTCCTTATCGCGCGTTCTGCCTGTTCGGGGGTTTCTCCGCTGTCTTCCACGACCAGTTCGTAGGTGTACTTGGTGCCTCGCAGGTCTTCCCTGGCCAGTTCAACGGTCTTCTGAAACGAGGTGCCGAGGATTGCGGCCGGCCCCGTTGTCGGCCCTATGACGCCGATCTTGATCACTCTGGGTTCCGGTACCGCCGTATGTAAAGAGCACCCGCTCATCACGACCGCGACGACAGCTATCGTGATGCCAGCTATCGCTAGCCGGGCATAGGTGCGTGTGAGATTGTCCATATCGTTCTCCTCCACTGCTCTACCTACTCATGCACTCGCGTGACGTTCGGCGCACCGTTCCAGAAGCGCCAAACCCGTCACTCCGTACTGCTTAGCGGCCGCCCGGCCCTTCGCTAGTCGGCGGGCGCCGCGGCGGCGGCCTTCACGATGAGACGTTCGCCGGCTGACGCGACACCGAAACGCGGCAGCAGACGGTCGAGCCAACGTGGCAGCCACCAGTTGGCATCGCCAAGCAGTTCCATGGTCGCTGGCACCAACACGAGTCGCACGACGGTCGCATCGACGAAGATTGCGACGGCGAGACCGATGCCGAACTCTTTGATGACGCGCTGAGGCCCGAGCGCGAAGCTCAAGAACACCGCCACCATGATGGCCGCCGCCGCCGCAATGACGCGGGCGGTTGTGGCGAGGCCGTACGCGACCGACCGCGCGTTGTCGCCGGTGCGGCCGTACTCTTCGCGGATACGGCTGATCAGAAAGACTTCATAGTCCATCGACAGGCCGAAGAGGATCGAGAACAACAGCACCGGCACGAAGGTCTCGATCGGCCCTTCTTTCATCCCGGTCAGGCCGGAGAGCCACCCCCATTGAAAGATCACCACCAGGACGCCGTACGCGGCGCCCATCGACAGCAGGTTCATCGCGACGGCTTTGAGCGCCACCAGTACCGAGCGGAACAGCGCCATAAGCAGGACGAAGCTCACGCCCAGGACGGCGGCCAGGGCGAACGGCAGACGGCTGGTCAGGCGGTCGCCGATGTCGATGAACGCGGCGACAGGGCCGCCGACGTAGGCGCTCGCGCCGGTGCCGGATAACGCGGCCGGAAGCGATACTCCGCGCAACTCCTCCACGAGGCGTTTCGTCGATTCGTCCTGTGGCGACCCACGGGGCGTGACGACTAGCGTCGCCGCATCCCCCGCCTCGTTCAACGCCGGTGGCGACACGCTCGCAACGTCCGGCCGCTCGCTCACGGTGGCGCGCACGCGGGCGACGACGCCGGTCGTGTCGGCGCCCGCGTCGCGGAGGTCCAGCGCCACCACTAACGGACCGTTGAAGCCCGGGCCGAAGCCCTCTGATAGCAGATCGTACGCGCGGCGAGAGTTCAGTTTGGTCGTGCCGTTTCCCGCGTCCGCGAATCCGAGCCGCATGTCCAACGCCGGAGCGGCGAGAAACAGGAGCAAGGCGAGCGACGCTCCAAACCAGCGCAGCGGATGGCGTTGGATGCGCAGGGCCAGCCGGTACCACATGCTCGCTTCGGCCGGGCCGCCACGGTCGCGGATGAACGGGACGCGGAGCCCGTTCACGCGATCCCCGAACAGGGCGAGCAGCGCGGGCAGAAGGGCAAGCGACATGAACACCGCCGCCGCCACGAAGATGGCCCCGGCCACGCCGATGGCGGTAACGATCGGGATGCCGCTGGCGACCGTGCCGAGCACCGCCACGATGACGATGGCCCCTGCGAACAGGACCATGCGACCGGCCGTCGACATCGACTCCACGATCCCGTCTTCGACCGAAGAACCGTTGCGTAGCGTTTCGCGGAACCGCGTAAGAATGAAGAGGGCATAGTCGACACCGACGCCCGCGCCGATCATGATCCCGATCGTCCGGGCGGCGTCGGATATGCCGAAGACGCGTGCTGCCAGGCCCGTAATCGCCAGGCTCATCCCGACGCTGGCCAACGCTGCCAGGATCGGTACTCCCGCGGCGACCAGCGACCCGAAGGCGACGAGGAGGATGATCGCCGCGACCAGCAGGCCGATCGACTCCGTCGCGCCCGGCGGGGCGTGCTCCGATTCCTCCACGACCCTGCCGCCAGCTTCCGCCGTGAGACCGTCGCCGGATGCGTCATGCGCCAGCGAAGTGAGCGCATGTACCTGCGAAGCTGGGATCGCCGAGGCCCGCTCGCCGTACAGCACCGTCGCGTAGGCGATGAGCCCGTCGGCGGAGATGGCGCTGCGGCCGTCATCGGAAAACGGCGAGCTGACGCCCGTGACGCCGGGCAACCGTTTCGCCTGCTCGACGACATCCTCGATCTGCTGTCGGGCCGGATCGCTGTTCACCCCGGCCGGCGCCCGAAACGCAATGACCGCGCTGTCGCCCGCTTGCTGCGGGAAGCGCTCCGCCAGCAGATCGTACGCGCGTTGCGACTCGGTGCCTGGCGCGCTGAAATCGGGATCGAGCGGGGCGCCGTACATGCTCGCGGCGGCCACCGCGGCGGCGACCGCCGCCACGCAGACGCCAATCACCACGAACGGCCGCTGGGCGGTGAACTTGGCCCAACGTTCGAGCAATCCGCTTGGCGAAGAGTGTGCGTTATCGGCCATGTGGGCCCTCCGATAGTTAGTCGACGTATAATCCATTGCGTATTGCAACGATTGTATCAAGCAATCATTGCGACAGTCAAGCAATATGTGTTATGATTTCCACATGCCCGAACATCAGCAGATTGACTTCAGCGGACTTGAATCCGACGATCGCGACCTGCTGGAGACGTGGTTAGCGTTTGCGCAGGCGCACGTAGCGATGGTGGACACCCTCGACCGGCGGCTGGAAGCCGCACACCACCTGCCTGTGGCGTGGTTCGAGGTACTCGCTCGGCTGTCGCACGGTCCCGGCGGGGGTCTCAGAATGCTCGAGCTGGCGGACCAGCTCCTGCTGAGCCGCAGCGGCGTGACGCGGCTGATGGATCGCCTGGAGGCAGCGGGGTTGATTCGCCGTGAGGTGTACCCGTCCGACCGAAGAGGCACCGTCGCCCTCCTGACCGACGGCGGCCGCGCTGCGTTTGAATCAGCCTCGCCTGATTTTCTGGATGAACTCCGGGAATGCTTCGGCCATCTTTCACTACACGAGGCCACGTTGTTGCGGAGTACGTTGGCGAGGTTGGCCAGCGCCAATCTTGCTCGCCCAAGCGTCTAGCGCGACTCCACCAACCAGAGCGCCCGCAGGACTCGAACCGTGTACTGGAACCCATACACCCCGTTGACACCGGCCCTGCCGGGGCAGATACTAACCAATCGGTCGGAATCCTTCGACCGACTGGTTAGTATCGAGCGACGCCGATGCCGAACGCCCTCACCGCTCCCCACGTCCTCGAATACCCCTACACCCGCAGCACGGGTGACGTCATCGGCCGCTTCTTCGCAGGCCTCAAAGAGCGGCGCATTCTTGGCATCCGCGCCCGCGACGCCCGCGTGCTCGTCCCGCCGCAGGAGTACGATCCAGAGACGAGCGACGCTCTCGACGAGTGGGTAGAAGTAGCAGACACCGGCATCGTCACGACGTGGACCTGGGTGCAGGAGCCGCGCGACAAGCACCTCCTGCAGCAGCCCTTCGCCTTCGCCCTGATCCGGCTGGATGGGGCTGATACAGCGCTGCTGCACATGGTCGCCGCCTCCGGTCCGGATGCGATGAAGACCGGCATGCGCGTCCGCGGCCGCTGGCGCGAAGTCACCGAAGGCGACATCACCGACATCGTCTGCTTCGATCCCGAGGTGGCGTGATGCTCATTACACACCGTAGCGCGGGCCTTCAGCCCGCGCGCTCTCACATGCGGCAGCGCCCTTATCGCGCGCCCGAGGACTGCGAACTCCATGCCTGACCCTTACGGCGTGGTCTCGCGCCCCGTCCGCCTCGACTACACCTACACCGCCGGGGCGGCGGCATCACAGTTCATGCGCGCCATCCTGCAGAAGAAACTGCTCGGCCAACGCTGCCCGCAGTGCGCGAAGGTCTACATCCCGCCGCGCGGCTCCTGCCCCACCTGCGGCATTGCCACCCGCGACGAAGTTGAGGTCGCGCATCAAGGCACGGTCACCACCTTCTGCATCGTCAACATTCCCTTCCCTGGTATGGCCGTGAAGCCGCCATTCGCCGCAGCCTCCGTCCTGCTCGACGGCGCCGACATCGCCATCTTCCACCTCATCCAGGAGATCCCCGCCGACGAAGTGCGCATGGGCCTGCGCGTCGAGGCGGTTTGGGTCCCGGACGACCAGATTACGCCGACGATGGAGAGCATCGCCCACTTCAAACCGACCGGCGAGCCCGACGCGCCGTACGAGTCGTATAAGGATCACCTGTAATGCGAGACGTCGCCGTCGTCGGCTTTGCCCAGACGCAGTACGTGCGCCAGGATCTCGAACTCAACGAGGTCGAGATGCTGATGCCGGTCATCCATCAGGCGCTCGATCGGGCGGGCATCTCGCAAAAAGAGATCGGCTTCGCCGTCTCCGGCAGTTGCGACTATCTCGCCGGCCAGCCGTTTGCCTTCGTGATGGCGCTCGACGCTGTTGGCGCCTGGCCACCCATTCGAGAATCGCACGTCGAGATGGACGGCGCCTGGGCGCTGTACGAGGCCTGGGTCCGCCTTCAGTGCGGCGATATCGACTCCGCTCTCGTCTACGCTTTCGGCAAGTCCTCCCTCGGCGACATTCGTGATGTCATGACGTTGCAACTCGATCCGTACTACACGGCGCCGCTCTGGCCTGACACGGTCTCCGTCGCCGCCCTCCAGGCACGCGCGATGCTCGACAGCGGCCGCTGCACCGAGCGAAACATGGCCGAAATCGCCGCCCGCTCCCGGCGCGACGCGAAATCGAACCCAGCCGCGCAGGTGAAGGGCGACTTCTACGTCGAAGCGATGCTCGCCGAGTCGTACATCTCCTCTCCGCTACGGATGCACGACTGCCCGCCGATCTCCGATGGCGGCGCCGCCATCGTCCTCGCCGCCGGCGATCTGGCTCGGCGCGTATCAAAGCGCCCCGCCTGGATCACCGGCATCGATCACCGCATCGAGCCCCACGGACTGGGCGTGCGAGACCTCACGACATCGGCATCGACGAAGCTCGCGGCACAGCGCGCGCGGGTCGGCGAGGGCAAGGTCGATGTCGCCGAACTCCACGCTCCGTTCACCCACCAGGAGATCATCCTGCGAGAAGCGCTCGGTCTTGACAACAGCGTGCGCATCAATCCGTCTGGTGGGGCGCTCGCCGCCAACGCCGTGATGGTCACCGGCCTCGCCCGCATCGGCGAAGCCGCCCAGCGCATCATCGCCGGCGATGCCGAGCGCGTGGTCGCGCACGCCACCTCGGGGCCATGCTTGCAGCAGAACCTTGTGTGCGTGATGGAGGCGCGGTCGTGAGCGATAGAACAGACAACAGACAGCAGACAACAGAAGCCTTGCGCCAGGTCTGTTGTCTGCTGTCTGTTGTCTGTCGCGAGGGGAGCGAGCGATGAGTCAGCCCGTCGCCGTCATCGGCATCGGCCAAACCAAGTACGCTTCCAAGCGCCCCGACGTCTCTATCGCCGGCCTTGTCCGAGAGGCCGCTCAGCGCGCGCTCAACGATGCGGCGCTGAGTTGGCGGGACATCGACGCCGTTGTCATCGGCAAGGCGCCCGATATGTTCGAGGGCGTGATGATGCCAGAGCTGTACCTCGCCGACGCCCTCGGCGCCGTCGGCAAACCCATCATGCGCGTCCACACCGCCGGCAGCGTCGGCGGCTCGACCGCCATCGTCGCCGCGCACCTCATTGAGGCGGGGATCCACGAACGCGTGCTTACCGTTTCGTTCGAAAAGCAGTCGGAGTCTGACGCGATGTGGGCACTCACCGTGCGCGCGCCTTTCTCGCCCTCGACCGTCGGCGGTGCGGGCGGCTACTTTGCGCCCCATATCCGATCCTACATGCGCCGCTCGGGCGCGCCGCCGGACACCGGCATGCGCACTGTCGTGAAGGATCGGCTGAACGCCCTCAAGAATCCCTACGCGCACCTGCACCAGCCCGACATCTCCCTCGAACAGGTCGCCGCGTCACCGATGCTCTGGGATCCCGTGCGGTACGCCGAGACCTGCCCCTCCTCCGACGGTGCCTGCGCGATGGTGCTCGCCTCCGAATCCGCCGCCGCGAAGGCTCCCGGCAAGCCCGCCTGGGTGCATGCGACCGCCATGCGCTCCGAACCGACGATGTTCTCGGGGCGCGACCAGGTAAACCCGCAGGCTGGCCGCGACTGCGCTGCTGATGTCTACAAGCAAGCCGGCATTACAAACCCGCGCAAGGAGATCGACTGCGCCGAGATCTACGTGCCCTTCTCCTGGTTCGAGGCGATGTGGATGGAGAACCTCGGCATCGCCGCCGAAGGCGAGGGCTGGAAGATGGTGCAATCCGGGGCGACGGCGATGGACGGCGACTTCCCCGTGAACATGTCGGGCGGTGTGCTATCGTCCAACCCGATCGGAGCGTCCGGCATGATCCGCTTCGCCGAAGCCGCCATGCAGGTCCGCGGCACCGCCGGCGAACACCAACTCGAAGGCGTCCGTCGCGCCCTCGGCCATGCCTACGGCGGCGGCTCCCAGTTCTTCTCCATGTGGATCGTCGGAGCAGAAAAGCCATGATGCAGGCCAGGGCGATGGGCGAGAGAAAGATCAGTAGCGGCGGAGCTTTAGCTCCGCACGGTCGTCGGGTTGACGCCGGTGTCGCTTCCTTGCGCGCGGTGCGCTTGTGCGAACCGTACGGACAGGACTTTGGTCCTGTCCTCGATGTGGTGCCATCAACGGACTTCGTGAATGAATATCACAGCGCCAGGACAGGTCTAAAGACCTGTGCGTACAGCGCAGGGAGTGCGACACCTCAATGACAATGCACTTCCACCTCGCCGACCTCTTCGAGAATGTCGCTGACCACGTCCCCGATCGCGAAGCCGTCGTGTACGGCGGTCGCCGCCTCACCTTTCGCCAGTTCGACGACCGCGCGACGCAGCTCGCGCACTACCTCCAGTCGCAGGGCATCGGCCGCGGTGACCGCGTCGGCCTCTACCTCTACAACTGCAACGAATACCTCGAGGGCGCCCTCGCCGCCTTCAAGCTCGGCGCCTCGCCCGTCAACATCAACTTCCGCTACGTTGAGGAAGAACTCCGCTACCTCTGCGACGACGCCGACCTCAAGGCGCTGATCTTCCACCGCGAGTTCGCCCCTCGCGTCGCCGCCGTCATCGACAAGGTTCCGCTCTTGACGACGCTGATCGTCGTCGAAGATGGCACAGATGCATCAATCGACGATCTGCGGGCGCGGCAAGCGGCGCCCCTGCGCGACGTTTCGGAGTACGAATCGAGCCTGGTGGGACAATCGAGCGACCGCGACTTCCCCGAACGAGACGACGCCGACATCTACCTCCTCTACACCGGCGGCACCACCGGCATGCCGAAGGGTGTGATGTGGCGCCACAAGGATGTCTTTTTCGCCGGCCTGCAGGGCGGCAACCCCGGCGGCCCCGACATCACCGAGCCGGGCCAGCTCGGCCCCAATGCCGCCGCGAACCCCAACCCGACGGTCACCCTCCCCGTCGCCCCGCTGATGCACGGCAACGGGCATTGGGCGTCGCTCATCGGACTGCACGGCGGCGGTAAGGTCGTCCTGACGCAGTCGCGCCGCCTCGACGCTCACGAGATCTGGTCGCTCGTTGAACGCGAGCGCGTCAGCGTCATGTCCATCGTCGGCGATGCCATGGCTCGCCCGCTCGCGGAAGCGCTGGAGGCGAAGGACTACGACACGTCTTCGATGTTCGCTCTGTCCTCTGCCGGCGCCCTCTTCTCCGAGGACGTGAAGGAGCGCCTGCGTACGAAGAACGCCTCGCAGCTCATCATCGACGCCTTCGGGATGTCCGAGGCCGGCCACCAGGGCATGAATCTCGGCAAGAACGCCGACGGCAAGCTGCGCTTCTCGATCGACACCTTCACCGCCGTCCTCGACGACGACCTCCGCCGCATCGAGCCCGGCTCCGGCAAGGTCGGCATGCTCGCCCGCACCGGGCACCTGCCCCTCGGCTACTGGAAGGACCCGGAGAAGACCGCCAGCACCTTCCTCACCGATCCCGATGGCTGCCGCTGGGTCGTCGGCGGCGACATGGCCACCGTCGAGCAGGACGGCACGGTCGCCGTCCTCGGCCGCGGCTCCCTTTGCATCAACAGCGGCGGCGAGAAGATCTATCCCGAAGAAGTCGAGCTTGCCCTCCGCTCACATCCCGGCGTGTACGACGCCGTCGTCGTCGGCGTCCCCGACGAACGTTGGGGCCAGCGCGTCGCCGCCGTCGTCCAACCCCAACCAAACACCACCCTCACCCTCGAAGCCCTGTCCGAACACTGCGCCACCCGCATCGCCCGTTACAAACTGCCGCGCGAGCTGCATCTGGTCGAGGCGATGCAGCGCACAGCGGCAGGCAAGGCGGACTACAAATGGGCGAAGGAAGTGGCCTTGGGGGGTGCGAAGTGAAATGCTTGGTTTCGGTCAAAGTGACCGTTGCGTCGCTGGCAATCTTGGCGATGCTAAGCTATGCCGCGTGCAAGGACGGCAAGGACGGCGGCAGTGAAACGCCCGATCCTCCGGGCGTCGGGAACATCACTGAAGACTTCCTGCGCGCAGCCGCCGATCGCAACGCGGAGGCTTACGGATCTTTCTGGGCACCCGAGGATCGGCAAACGGCCGTGTATTACGAGGATGCCCTTTCCCGAACACCCGACGACCTAACCGGATGCGATGTGGACAATAGCGAGAGCGTTGTCACCGATGGAGGCAATGGCGGCCTCTACGTTGACGTTACCTTCCCCAAAGCCTGTGGTGACAGCGGCGTTGTTACCGCGTGTAATGTCTGGCTTCGCCGCTCGGAAGCCCAGTGGTGGGTCGCACAATTCTCCTGTACGAAGGCGACAACCGACATTCACCGACCCGCCGCCGCATTAGCGAACTGAGGCACCCATGACCGACGACCGACGACCGACGACCGACGACCGCCCCCCAGCACTCCTCACGTCCCGCGACGGCTATACCGTCACCCTCACCATGAACCGCCCCGAGGTCAAGAACGCCCTTAACATGGAGATGCTCTGCCGCCTCTCCGACGCCTTCGACGAGATCGACGCCGATGACGGCGTCCGCTGCGCCATCCTGACCGGGTCCGGAGGCGACTTCTGCGCCGGCGCCGACCTCGACAAGCTCGTCTCCCGCTCCCTCGCCGGCCTCCCGCCCGAGGACGAGTACGAGGAGCGCGTCCGCAAGGACTACACCGTCATCTTCAACGGCCTCCTCCGCAACCGCCAGCTGAAGAAGCCGCTGATCGCCGCCGTCGAAGGCTATTGCGTCGCCGGCGGCACCGAGATCCTGCAGGGCACCGACATCCGCGTTGCTGGCGAAGGCAGCGTCTTCGGCCTCACCGAGGCGAAGTGGTCGCTGTACCCGCAGGGCGGCAGCGTCATCCGCCTCCGCCGCCAGATCCCCTACACCAAGGCGATGGAGATGCTCCTCACCGCCGACATGTACCCCGCCGAAGAGGCGCTGTCCTTCGGCCTGATCGGGCGCGTCGTGCCCAAAGGCCAGGCCCTCGCGGTCGCCCACGCGCTCGCCGCCAAGGTCTGCGCCAACGGCCCCGTCGCCGTCCAGAAGATCAAAGAAGCCGTCATCGCCACCGAGTGCCTCCCCGAGAAGGACGCCCTCGATCTCGACTTCCGTATCGGCCAGCAAGTCTACGCCACGAAGGACGCCCGCGAAGGCCCAAAGGCGTTCAAAGAAAAGCGCACACCGAATTTCACAGGCAAGTGAGGAATGCGTAGCCAAGACGAGAAGCGCGACAGTAGCGGCGGAGCTTCAGCTCCGCACGGTCGACATGCTGTCGCGAGAGTAAGTCAGCGCCCCGTAAGGGACAGGTCTTTAGACCTGTCCGATAGAGCAGTCCCACGAAATCCGTCCAACAACCAAGGACCACGCCGATGAACAGCTCCGAATCCGACGCCCTCCAATGCCTCGAAGACTTCATGTCCGCCTGGAACGCCCGCGACCTCGAAGCCTTCGCCGCCACCTTCAACTACCCCAGCGTCCGCATCGCCAGCGGCAAGATCCGCATGATCGAAGGCCCTGAGTCACACCCCACGGATCTGTTCGAGCGCATGGCGGCCGCCGGCTGGCACCACAGCCAGTGGCTCCGCCGCAACATCCTCCATAGCAGCGAAGACAAGGTGCACTTCGACACCCGCTTCGGCCGCTACCGTGAGGACGGCAGCACCATCGGCGAGTACGATTCCATCTACATCGTGAACAAACAGGACGGTCACTGGGGCGTCCAGGGCCGATCGAGTTTCGCTCCCTAGTCACAAGTCACCAATCATCAAGGACCGACTCCATGGAATTCCAGATCTCCGAAGAACACCAACTCCTCCGCAACGCCGTGCGCCAGATGCTCTCGCGGCACGAACACCAGAAGAAGGAGTGGCGCGAGATGACCCATCGCGACCACAAGTTCAACTACGAGCTCTGGCAGGAGTTCGCCGACATCGGCCTGCTCGGCGCCCTCGTCCCCGAGGAGTACGGCGGCAACAGCTCCGGCCTCCTGGCCCTCACCCTCGGCTTCGAGGACATCTGCACGATGGGCTTCTCGCCGTCGCTCATGCTCGTCACCTGCATGGACACCGCCTGCATCCTCAAGAACGGCACCGAGGAGCAGAAGCGCACCATCATCCCCAACGTCATCGCCGGCAAGACCATCCTCGTCTTCGCCATCACCGAGCCCGACGCCGGCAGCAACAGCTTCCGCATGCAAACGGTCGCCAAACGCGAGGGCGACCGCTACGTGATGAACGGCCAGAAGATCTTCATCACCGGCGTCGAGGTGGCGGACTACATGCTCGTCGTCGCCCGCACCACCACGCGCGAGGAGATCGACGCGAAGAAGCTGCCGAAGGCGTTCGGCCTCTCCCTCTTCCTCGTCGACCCCAAGACCAAGGGCATCACGAAGACCCCCATCCCCACCGTCGCCACCGAAGGCGTGTACCAGTGGCAGCTCTTCTTCGAGGATGTCGAGATCCCGGCGGAGAATCTGGTTGGCGTCGAGGACCAGGGGGCCATGGCGATGTTCAACTCCCTCAACCCGGAACGCATCCTCGTCGGCGCCATCTGCTGCGGCATGGCCGAACAGGCGATCAACATGGCCGTGAGCTACGCCAACCAGCGCAAGGTCTTCCGAGACACCCCCATCGGCGCCTACCAGGGCGTACAGCACCCGCTCGCCGAGGCGAAGATCCAGCTCGAAGCGGCGAAGCTGATGACCTACCGCGCCGCCTGGGCCTTCGATCAAGGGATGGAGCCCGGCGTCGTCGGCTCGTACGCCAACATGGCCAAGCTCCTCGCCAGCGACGTCGCCCTCAAAGCCGTCGACGCCTCGCTGGAAACGCACGGCGGCATCGGTTTCGCCGAAGAAACCGGTCTCGCCCAGCTCTGGAACGGCGCCCGCGTCCTGAAGACCGCCCCCCTGAACCGCGAGATGATCCTGAACTACGTCGCCGAGCAGGAACTCGGCCTCCCGAGGTCGTACTGACGGCTAAAGGGCCATGTCTTCCCAATCGGGGTTCGCATGAAGTGGGAGTAAAAACATTTCTGGTCACTTGCGACCCGGCACGAGTCATTGGGTCGTCAATGGTCAGACAGGTCTGGTGAGAGCTAAGCGAGCGCTAAGCGCTGTACGCTGAGTTCGCCACCGTGAATCAAGGCTGGCGGGTGGCGTCGGCAAGGGCAGCGGGTTGGGGTAGCGGGCACGTTTCCATCGGCGGGAGTGCCTCGAATGGCCAGCTAACTAGCTACGCGCCCGACGCTTGAACGCGCCTGCGACTGTGCCATGAGAAAGCCTTCAATGCGACTCCGTACGTCGCCCACGGTCGCGTGGCCCGCATCCATCTCCGCCATCGTCACTCCGATGACGCCCGCAAGCCGCGCGAGCGGGTCAGACGCTTCAGCGCGCGCGATCTCCTGCGCGTGTTCGGCCAGCCAGGTGTCAAGCGCCGCTAGCTCGACGCGGCCAGCGATGTAATCTTGTGCCAATGCCACTAGCTGAGCGCCTATCGTCATGACATCACCTTCGGAGCCTAGAATCGCTGAGGTCGCCGCTTCCGAACTCCGCGGCCTGTTCAACGAGGGTCACTTCTCAGAACGAGCTTCCCGCGGCGATCTGACGGTTCGTGTCAAGCCGGGTTCGGAGCATCCCGCACCATCGGCGGCGAATGAACCACCCGGCACCGTCAGCCATATTCTACAGTACTTTGACGACGCCGGTTGGCTCGTTGCGCAGGCTCATGAATACCTTCGGCCTGACGGAACGGTCGGTGGGAGTGGGCGCCCCGATCCGAAATGGTTGTTCATTGACGGCGTCATCTACAAACAACGCCGCACGGTGCTTTTAGCCGCAGACGAATAGGAGACTCCCGTGAAAACCCCCCTCTGCGAACAATTCAACATCGAATTCCCCATCTTCGCCTTCTCCCACTGCCGTGACGTCGTCGCCGCCGTCTCCAAGGCCGGGGGCTTCGGCGTCCTCGGCGCTCTCGCCTTCTCCGCGGAGCAGCTGCAGATCGAGCTGGCCTGGATCGACGAGCATGTCGATGGGAAGCCGTATGGCGTCGATATCGTCATGCCGGCGAAACTCGCGGAAGGCGCCGCCACTGCCACGAAGGAGCAGCTGGAGGCGATGATCTCGCAGCGGCACCGCGACTTCATCGAGGAGACGCTGGCGAAGTACGACGTCCCGCCGCTGCCGGACGATGTGCACCCGGAGACCCTCCTCGGCTGGACGCCGTCCGGCGGGCACTCCCACGTCGATATCGCCCTCAAGCACCCGATCCGCCTCCTCGTGAACGCGCTGGGGCCGCCGCCGCGCGATGTCGTCGAGCAGGCGCACCGGGCCGGCGTCCCCGTCGCCGCCCTGGTCGGCACGCCCGAGCAGGCGGTGAAGCAGCGTGAGGCCGGCGTCGACATCATCGTCGCTTCCGGCACCGAGGCTGGCGGCCACACCGGCGAGATCTCCACGATGGTGCTGACGCCGCAGTGCGTCGATGCCGTTGCCCCAGCGCCCGTGCTCGCCGCCGGCGGCATCGGCACCGGACGGCAGATTGCCGCCGCGCTCGCGCTGGGTGCGCAGGGCGTCTGGACGGGCAGCGTTTGGCTGACGACGAAGGAGTCCGATCTGCAGCCCGCCGTCATCGAGAAGGTGCTACACGCCTCTTCGCGCGACACCGTCCGCTCGCGCGCGATGACCGGCAAGCCTGCCCGCCAACTCTGCACCCCCTGGACCGACGCATGGGAGTCGCCGGAGTCCCCCGGCACCCTGCCGATGCCCCTGCAGTTTATGGCCACCGCCGAGGCCTACTCCCGCATGTATCGCGCCGCCGAAGGGGACCCCAACAGCGCCGCTGCCCAGCTCGCCGGGACGCCTATCGGCCAGATCGCCGGCATGATGCAGTCCGTCCGCCCCGTCCGAGACGTCATCTTCGACATGGTCGAGGAGTACGCCCAGGCCGTCGAGCGCATGCAGGCGATGGGTCTGTAGCGGGAGGCGGACTCCTTCCCCGTAGGGGCTTCCCTCATCCTCCATGTCTTCGCTGCCGGTCGATACTGAACGGACAGGTAGAGGAGTCATCGTTGCGGATATCGCTCGGCCAGAGGGTCATCGGCGGGTTTACGACGGCGTTCATATTGATCGCCGTGATCGCGGCTGTCGCCTACTGGGGCACTACCCGACTCGTCCAATCCACTGACCGCGTAAGGGCCAGCGCCGCCACGACTCTACAGGTCGAACAGACCTTTTTACACCTGCAGGACGTTGAAACGGGCGTGCGCGGGTACGTGATAACCGGTGACCTGGCTCCGTACTACACGGCACGCGGCAACGTCGCCTCAGACCTGGAAGAGCTCCGCCGGATGACGGCAAACGACCCGGCCCAACAGACATTGGTCGAGGAGCTGGCGGGACTCGCCATGACGCGCATAGAGGTGGTGGACGCGACGCTCGCCCTGCGCCGCGACGAAGGATTCGAAGCGGCGCAGGGATTGCTCCTCACCGATCAGGGTGAGCAGATCATGGACCAGATCGGCGTTGTAGTTGCGCATATCCAGAATTACGAGAGCGCACGGTACGCGGAGCTATCCGCCGGAGCCGATTCTGTCGCGCAGCTGACGACATACGTCATTATCGGTGGCGCCAGCCTCGTCCTGCTCGTGGTGCTGGTGGCGATCGCCAGCATTCGTCGCCAGGTCAGCGAGCGGCAGCGAGCCGTCGCCGACGTCGAGCTCTTCTTCTCGCTCGCCGTCGACATGCTGTGCGTCGCTGACTTCGAGGGCCACCTCGAACGGGTTAACCCGGCGTGGGCGGAGACGTTGGGTTGGGATACGCGGGAAATCCTGGAACAACCCTACATCGACCTGGTGCATCCCGACGATCGCGAGGCGACGATCGCCGCGGCGACGAAGCTTGCGGATGGCAGCGCCGCCGCCGTGTCCGTCGAATGCAGGTTTCGGTGCAAGGACGGTTCGTACCGGCGGTTTCAGTGGCATGCTGTCTCCCGCGCCGCCCGAAGACAGATCTACGCCGCCGGGCGCGATGTGACGGTCGAGAGGCGCGCCGAGAGCACGTTACGCGACAGCGAGGCCAAGCACCGGACCGTTGTCGACAACATCGTGGACGGCGTCATCGTCATCGACGAACGCGGAATCATCGAATCGTTCAACGGCTCCGCGGAGCGGATCTTCGGCTACTCGTCTGACGAGGCGCGCGGGCAGAACGTCAGCATGCTCATGCCCGAGCCGTACCACAGTGAACACGACCAATACGTCCAAACCTACACTAACGGTGGCCCGAAAAAGATCATTGGCATCGGGCGCGAAGTGGAAGGACGCCGCAAGGATGGTGAGATCTTCCCCCTCGATCTCGCCGTCAGTGAGATCACCCTGGATGGCCACCGCGCCTTCGTGGGCATCCCCCGCGATATCAGCGAACGCAAGCGCGCCGAGGAGGCGGCGTTCCGCACCGGTGAGCTCCTCAAAGCGGCGACGATGGAGTCGACGGCGGATGGCATCCTTGTGACCTCGCTCACGTCCGGCGTCTTGTACTACAATTCGCGCTTCCTGAAGATGTGGGGGATACCGGCGGAGGTGCTGGAGAGTAAGGATCTGGAACAGATCGCGAAGATGGTGTTTGTCCAGGTCGAAGATACTGAGTCGTTCGGGCGCGCCGCTGCCGACCTGATCGGAACCCTGGAGGAATCCGAGGCGGTGTTCGCCTTGAAGGACGGCAGGGTGGTTGAGTTCTACTCGCGGCCGCTGCTCGACGCAGAGGGAGTGGCCGGCCGCGTGTGGAGTTGCCGCGACATCACCGAGCGGGAGCAATCCGCCGCCGCGCTCCGCGAGAGCGAGGAGCGCTTTCGCTCGCTCGTCCAGAACGGCTCGGACGTGATTACCGTAATCGATGCTGATGGGAAGATCGTGTACGCGAGCCCCTCCTCCGAGCGGCTCATGGGATACTCGCCAGCGGAGTTGCAAGGCGTGCAGCTCGTCACCCTCGTGCATCCCGAAGACATCTCGATGGCGGTGAAAGCGCTCGTGAACGTGGCCGGCGCCCCCGGCGTCCATCGGGCTGCGGTGCTGCGGATTCGCCACAAGGATGGCCGCTGGCGCTGGATCGAGACAGAGGCGAACAATCTGCTCGACAATCCGGCCGTCGCGGGGATCGTACACAACTCGCGCGACATCACCGAGCGCAAGGCCGTCGAGGATGCGCTGCGCGAGAGCGAGGAGCGTTTTCGCTCCCTCACCGAAAACACGCTCGACTTGATCTGCGAGCTGCAGCCGGACGGCCGCTTCTCCTATGTCAGTCCGAACTATGTTGAGACGCTTGGCTACGAGCCGGCCGAGCTCCTGGGCACGAGCGCGATGGACTGGATCCATGCCGATGATCGTCCGAAGGTGATCGAGACAATCGGCCTGGCGCTGGCCGCGGCCGCTAACGCCCCCACATCGATCGATCCGGATGACCATCAGTCTCTTGCCGATTCCACCGGAGTCACAACTGATACCGAGGTTAGCAGCGCCACATTCCGGTTCCGGCACGCGAATGGGTCCTGGCTCTGGTTCGAGAGCACCGGCAAGCTCGTGATGTCGCCCGCGCAGGAACCGAAACTTGTCATTGTCTCGCGGGAGATCTCACGGCGCCTGGAGGCGGAGGAAGCGGTGCGCCGGAGCGAAGAGCGCTTCCGCTCCCTCGTGCAAAATGCTTCGGACCTCATCACGGTGATCGATCCGGCGACGAAACTGCTGTACCAGAGTCCCTCGAGTGCGCACGTGCTCGGCTATGAACCACTGGAAATGCAGGGCGCTCAACTCGTCCGCTTCGTCCATCCCGATGACCTGACCGTGCTGCTGAACTTCATCCGCGAAGTACTGAAGACATCCGGTGAGGCACTGTCGATTGAACTCCGGCTCCTTCACAAGGACGGTTCCTGGCGAGCAGTGGAGATCGTGGGAAGCGACCAGCGCGCCGACGCCGGCATCGGCGGCATCGTGCTGAACATTCGCGACGTCGGCGAGCGCAAGGCATTGGAAGAGCAGTTGCGGCAGCAGGCGTTTTCCGATGTGCTGACCGGTCTGGCAAATCGTGCGCGGTTCACCGATCACCTCGAGCACGGGCTGCTCCGCGCCAGGCGCGAACGGACGGTTGTTGCCGTCGTGTTCCTCGACCTCGATGACTTCAAGTCTGTCAACGATAGCCTCGGCCACGCTGCGGGAGACGCGCTGTTGATTGCGGTTGCGGGCCGCCTGCGTGAGTCCGTCCGGCCCGGCGATACCGTCGCACGTTTCGGCGGCGACGAATTCGCCGTGCTGCTCGAAGATGCTTCCGGCGCCGGCGAGGTGCTTCGCGTCGCCGAGCGGATCGTGGAGGCGTTGCGCGTGCCCTTCGAGGTGGAAGGGCGGCAGCGGTTCGCCCGCGCAAGCCTCGGCGTAAGCCTCAGTACGTCGGGCCAGATCGACGGGGACGACTTGATGAGGAACGCCGATGTGGCGATGTATGTTGCCAAAGGGCGAGGCAAGGGGCGCTACGAACTGTATGCGGAGAGCATGCATGACGCGCTGATGGAACGCGTTGACTTGCTGAGCGACCTCCAAGAGGCCATCGCCGGCGCATCCGAGTTTGTCGTGCACTATCAACCCGTGCTCCGCCTCGAGACCGGGGAGATCGTCGGCATGGAAGCGCTCGTCCGCTGGCAGCATCCTGAGCGCGGGCTCTTACCGCCGGACCAGTTCATTTCCCTTGCCGAGGAGTCAGGCGCGATTCTACCACTCGGCCGGTGGGTGTTGGAGCAGGCGTGCCACCAGGTTCGGACATGGCAGAGCCAGCACGCATCGACGCCACGATTGACGGTCGCGGTCAACGTCTCGGTACGGCAACTTCAGCACGCCGGATTCCTCCAGGAGGTGCGTGAGGCGCTCGAAGGCTCTGGGCTCGATCCAGGGGATCTCGTTCTCGAGATCACCGAGAGCGTGATGATGCAGGATGTGGAGACGACGATCGCTCGGCTCCGAGAACTGAAGAGCCTCGGCGTGCGGTTGGCGATCGATGACTTCGGCACCGGCTACTCATCCCTCAGCTACCTGCAGCAATTTCCGCTCGACATCCTGAAGATCGACAAGGCCTTCGTTTCGACGGTCAACCAGGGAGACGATGGCAGCGACCTTACGCGAGCGATCGTACAAATCGCCAAGACACTGGGCCTTGAGACGGTCGCCGAAGGTATTGAGCAGCTCGATCAGCTCGCGGTCCTTCGCTCGCTGGGTTGCGACTTGGGGCAGGGCTACTACTTTGCGAGGCCGCTGTCGCCGGTGCAAATGGACGCCTATCTTGCCTCCGCTGCCCGCGGCCGGCGCGCCGCCTGAGACTGCTTCGTGGTACATGACGCGCGCCGATGGGTGCGAGTTAGCAGCCTCCCGTCCCGATCCACGGACCGTCAAGTCGGCGCCATCTGACCAGACCCCTACCAAGTGCGACACGCCGCGTTCGCTCAAAAACGATCGAGAACAGCCGAAAAGTGACATTTCGCGCTTGGAGTTCGCCCCTTCACGCACTACCATTTGCCCACGTCAGCAGTGCGCCGCCGCCTCGATTCTGGGCAGCCGCGCATTGTTGGAAGGAAGCGGAAGCCGACCAGGGCAAGAAGTGCCGAACGAACTCCCGATGAAAGATATAGACATAAGAATCGGACGGTCGAGCGGGGCCGGCCCCTGAACACGCGAAAAGTGCCGAACGAACTCCCCACCTGAATCTGGAGGACGACATAATGACCATCACAACCGCCGCCGCAACCGACATGCTCGCCGCCGCCAGGGGGCTGGGACCGACGATTCGCGGGTATGCGGACGAGGCGGAGCGCATCCGCTACTGCCCGCCGGGGCTGGTCGACATCCTGCACCAGCACCGGATGTTCGACATGATCCTGCCGGCGACGTACGGCGGGCTGGAGGACACCATCCCGAACATGGTGCGCGTGCTGGAGGAGCTGTCCTTCCACGACGCCTCGGTGGGGTGGGTGGTGGGGATCGGGAACGGGACGAGCATCATCGCGGCGGCGATGCCGGAAGCGCCGGCGCGGGAGCTGTTTCCGCGCGGGGCGGTGTCGGGCGGGGCGCAGGCGCCGAACGGGAGGAGCGTCGCCGTCGAGGGCGGGTATCGGGTGACCGGACGCTGGCCCTTCGGCAGCGGCACCACGCACTGCTCGGTGATCGTCGGCGGCACGTTGATCATGGAGGGGGATGCGCCGCGCATGATGCCCACCGGCATGCCCGACTTTCGTATGGCCGTCTTCCCGGTCGAGGACGTTGAGATCATCGACACCTGGCACGTCTCCGGCCTGCGTGGCACCGGCAGCCGCGACATCGAAGTGAAGGATGTCTTCGTGCCGGAGGAGCGCATGCTCGGCTTCCTCACCGGCGGCAAGCGCTACGTCGACGGGCCGAACTATCGCTTTCCGCCGCTGGGCTTTCTGGCGTTGACGATCGCCCCGATCCCGCTCGGCATCGCTCGCCGCGCGATCGACGAACTGATCACCCTGGCCGCCGGCAAGACGCCGATGGGCATCGGCAACAAGCTCCGTGAGCGCGGCATCACGCAGTTCGAGATCGCCAAGGCAGAGGCGATCCTGCGCTCCGTGCGCGCCTGGGTGTACGAGATCACGGACGAGATCTGGGACAAGGCGGTACGGGATGTGGAGATCACGATGCACGACCGGGCGATGCTGCGGATGGCCTGCGCGCACGCGGCGTTCGAGGGCGCGCGCGCGGTGGACATCGCCTACACGCTCGGCGGCGGCACCTCGATCTACGAGACGAGCGTCCTGCAGCGCTGCCTGCGCGATGTACACGCGGCGACGCAGCATGTGATGCATGCGCTGCCGAACTATGAGATCGCCGGGCGGGTCATGCTGGGGCTGGATCCGGGAACGCCGATGGTGTGACGGGTTGGGAGAAGCGGGCAGAGAGAAGCGGGAACCGAGGACCAGACGCTGGTACTGTCATTCTGAGCGAAGCGAAGAATCTAGGTTGTGATATCGTCGATCGTCGAATTTCAGGGTGAGTGCTTGAAGTGAGGTCCGCAGCGTCTGATCCAGTACTGGTCGCAGCGCCCGTCGCCGATGACCTGCAGTGAGGTATCACAGTCCAGATTCTTCGCTTCGCTCAGAATGACATGATCCGGAGACCCGTGTGCGAACAAGGAGTGAGCCATGAGAGACGAGACGCCTACCCTCCTGCTCGACGCGATCATGACGACGCGGGCGATCCGGCGGTATACGACCGAGCCCGTAACGGACGGAGAGATCGAGGTCTGCTTGCGGGCGGCGGTGCAGGCGCCCAACAACGGGAATATTCAGCCGTGGCAGTTCCTCGTCATCACCGATACCGACACGAAACGAGCGGTTGGGGAGGTGTATCGCCAGTCGTACGATCGCTTCGAGAACGCCTACAACAAGATGGCGCCGCCGCCTCGTAACGAGGCAGATGCTGCGCACCGCGAGCGCATGAAGCGCGCCTCCCGCTACCTGGCGGACACGATCGGCGAAGCGCCGGCGATGGTCGCCTTCCTGATGCCGAAGATCGACTTGACGATGCGCGATGACGACGGACCGATCTTCATCGGGACCACGCATGCGTCCGTGTTTCCGGCGGTCCAGAACTTCATTCTCGCTGCTCGCGCGCAGGGCATCGGGACGGCGTTCACGACGGTGTACCGGGTGCATGAGGACGAGGTGCGGGGGATTCTCGGGGTGCCGGAGGTGTTCGAGATCGTAGCGCTGGTGCCGATGGGTCGGCCGCGGGGGAAGTTCGGGGTGGCGCCCCGGCGTCCGGCGACGCAGGTCACGCACTGGAACCGGTATGGCGAGAAGCGGATCTGAGTGTCCACAGAGGACACAGAAGGACGGACGCACAAGGGATGTCACTGCCTTGAAAGTCTCGTCGTATGTAGGGGCGAGGCACTGTCTCGTCCACTGCGTCCAAGGTCCGGCGCGCTCAAGCATCGCCGGTCCGGTGTGGTCGGACCACCTGCTCCGTCTGCCGAAGGTCTGCGGATAGCCCCTCAGAACTCGATGCCGGGCTGGGCTTTGATGCCTTGCTGGAAGGGGTGCTTGATCTCTTTCATCTCGGTGACGAGGTCGGCGTAGTCGATCAACTCTTGCGGCGCGTCGCGGCCGGTGATGATGACGTGGGTGCGGGCGGGACGCTGCTTGAGGAAGTCGATGACTTCGGCGGTCGGGAGCCAGCCGTAGGTGAGCGGGTAGGTGAACTCGTCGAGCGCGACCACGTCGTAGTCGCCGGAAGCGATCTTCTGTTTGCACTGCTCCCAGAGTTCGCGGGCGAGGCCCTTGTCCTTCTCGATGTCTTTCGATAGCCAGGTGAAGCCGCCGCCGAGGGAGATGATCTCGATGCCGGCCTTCTTCGCCGCTTTGTTCTCGCCGTAGTTGCTGGTGGTGGACTTGATGAACTGGAGCATGCAGACGTTGAGCCCGCGGCCCCAGGCGCGAAAGAGGACGCCGAGCGCCGCCGTCGTCTTGCCCTTGCCGTTGCCGGTGTTGACGACGACGAGCGACTTGCGGGGGGTGTGGGCGTCTTCGTGGTCTTCGGGCATGACAGCATTCTAGCGCGCGGTGTGGGTCGTCGGTCATCGGTCGTCGGGTCATCCCACAATAGGTGTGGGCAAGCGGCCAAAGTTCGTGTAGGGGCGCCGCTTGCCGCGCCCAACAATCCCGCACCCCTGACGATGCGCACGAATGAGGAAGGTGGCACTTTGCATACCGACGCGGATCGCGTCGTACGTAAGGTCTTAGTCGGACGGAGAGGGCGCGGCAAGCGGCGCCCCTACGACTGCTTCGACGCTGATTGCCTACCTGCGTGGAACTCACGCTGCTCTTATCTCAGGGTGCGGAAGAAGGTGCGGATGTCTTCCAAGAGGAGCCCCGGCTGCTCCAGGGCGGCGAAGTGACCGCCGCGCGGCATGTCGGTCCAGTGAGTGATGTTGAGGCGGCCTTCAACCCACTCCCGCGGGCTGCGGGCCAGCTCCTTCGGGAACATGGCGACGCCGACGGGGACGGTGATCTTCGCGATGCCGGCGTTCTCGCGGCGGGATTCGTAGTACATGTTCGCGGCGCTGGCGACGCTGTTCGGCGCCCAATAGAACATGATGTTCGTCAGGAGCTGGTCCTTCGTGTACACGCTCTCGATATCGCCGTTGCAGTCGCTCCAGGTGCGGAACTTCTCCGTGATCCAGGCGGCGAGGCCGGCGGGCGAGTCATTCTGGGCGATGCCGAGCGACATCGGCTTCGTGCTTTGCGTGTGGAAGTAGCCCATCTCGTCGCGCTGGATCCTTGCCGCGTGTTCGAGGTAGGGCTTGGCGTCGGGATGCTGCGCCTGTTCCGGCGTAGGCGGGAAGCCCCAGACCATGTTCAGGTGCGCGCCGATGACGGCGTCGGGATTGTCTGCCGCCATCCACGACGTGACGGCCGAGCCCCAGTCGCCGCCCTGCGTCCCGTACCGTGTGTAGCCGAGCTCGTCAGCCATCAGTTTGTGGAAGGCCTTCGCCGTGCGGGCGGGCCCCCAGCCAGGCTCGTTCGGTTTGCCGCTGAACCCGAACCCCGGCAGTGCGGGTATCACGACGTCGAAGGCGTCCGCGGCATCTCCCCCGTGCGAGGCGGGATCGGTTAGCGGCGCGATCAGATCGTAGAACTCGAAGATGGAGCCAGGCCAGCCGTGTACGAGTACCAACGGGATCGCGCCCGGCGCTTTCGACCGCACGTGCCAGAAGTGGATCTCGACGCCGTCGATCGTGCTGACGAACTGCGGCCAGGCGTTCAGGGCCGTCTCCCACTTCCGCCAGTCGTAGCCGTCGGCCCAGTAGGCGCAAAGCTCGCGCACGTAGGCGAGGTCGGCGCCCCGCTCCCAGGGGTCATCGGTGGCCTGCGGGAGCGGCTGCGGCCAGCGGGCGCGCGAGAGGCGCTCGCCGAGGTCGGTCAGCACCGCCTGGGGGACGTCGATCCGATATTCGCGTACGGTCATGTCGATCATCCTCGTGCTGCGGTTCATGCTCTTTGCCCTTTGCCGTTCGATCTCGGATGATCAGCCAGCACTAAGAAGCTAACCACCTAAGAGGCTAACAAGCTATGCCCCTTTCCGGACTTCGCATACTCGACTTCACGTGGGCTCTGGCCGGGCCGTACGGGACGATGATTCTGTGTGATATGGGGGCAGAGGTGTGCAAGATCGAGCCGGTGGGGATGACGGAGGAGGAGCGCGGGCCGGGGCCGATGAAGGACGGCGTCAACACCTACTTCTTCAGCATCAATCGCGGGAAGCAGTCGGTGCTGATCGACCTGAAGACGGACGAGGGGCGCGAACTGGCGCTGTCGCTGGCGGAGAAGGCGGACATACTCACGGAGAACTTCACGCCGGGGACGATGGCGCGGTTGGGGCTGGGGTACGAGGCTGTGGCGGCGCGGAATCCGCGCATCATCTACGCCTCGACGTCGGGGTTTGGGCAGCCGACGGCGGACGGGCAGGCGGGATCGGCGCCGGCGCGGGGGGCGGTGGACGTGATCGTGCAGGCGATGTCGGGGCTGATGAGCATCACCGGACACGCGGACGGGCCGCCATCTCGGGCGGGGTACTCGATCGGCGATATGGCGGCGGGGATGTTCACGGCGATCGGGATTCTCGGAGCGGTACACGAGCGGGAACGGAGCGGCCTCGGGCAGCGGCTCGACGTGAGCATGTTCGACGCACAACTGGCGCTGCTGGAGAACGCCTTCACGCGCTACTTCGCGACGGGCGACCTGCCGCAGCGGCTGGGGACGCGGCACCCGCTGATCACGCCGTTCCAGGCGTTTCCCAGCGCGGACGGCTACATCGTCATCGCCAACGTGAAGGACTGGGCGCTCTTTTGCGCGCTGCTCGACCTCGACGCGCTTGCCACGGATACTCGCTTCGAGACGAACGCGTTGCGAACGCAGAATCATGCTGCGTTGGAGCCGCTGTTGTCGGCGGCGCTGCGGCAGGACACGACGGCGGCATGGCTGGAGAAGCTGGGCGTGGCGTGCCTGGTGGCGCCGCTGAACACGATCGCGGAGGCGGCGGTCGACCCGGTCGCGCGGGCGCGGGGGATGTTCGCGGAGGTGGAGCCGCAGTCGGCTGGTGCGGGGACGGAATTGCCTACCGTGACAGTGATGGGGTCGCCGCTGAAGTATTCGCGGACACCGGTCGTCGTCGCGCGGGGGGCGGATGCGGTGGCGGGGCACACGGCAGATGTGCTGCGGCGATGGTTGGGGATGTCGGATGCGGAGATTGAGGCGCTGGCCGCGGCGGGGGTGGTGCAGACGTAGGCGGTGTCTCTCGCGTAGCCGGCCTCTCCCCCCACGCTGTGGCGGAAACGTACATTGAGGTGGTTCAGGCAAGATCCTTCGCTTCGCTTAGGATGACATTGCCGGGGAGCGCCCTCACCGAGCCCTAACCCTTACACTGCCGCCATGCCCGAGACGCTCGAACACACCGTCGTCCTTTTCGCGCAGGGGTACTGCGAGTTCTCGGAGATGGTGCGGCTTCACCTGGAATCGCGCGGGCAGAAGTACACCGAGCGCGACCTGGATTACGACCCCACGGCCCGCGACGACATGATGAAGCTCGGTGCCACCGGTACTCCCGTCGTCGTCATCGATGGCGAACCGGTCATCGGCTACGACGACCAGGCGATCGACGAGCTGCTTGGCTTCGAGCCCTACAACCCGCGCGAGAACCTCGACGGGCCGACGATGGATGAACGCTAGCCCATGACAGCTGTAGCCCGGGCTGAAAAGCCCGCGAGGTGAGAGCGACCGTAGCGGTGGAGCTTCAGCTCCGCACGGTTGTTGAGCCCCAAACCAGCGACAGGGCGTCGCGGGCGGCATCGATATAGAGCAGCGACTGGCCGGCTTCCATACGGACGGCGGCCTCGAAGTGCTGCCGCGCTGCCGATTCGTCGCCGGTGGCCTGGGCGATGACGCCCGCGTGGTAAGACAAGCGCGGATCCTGCGTGCCCAGGCGCAAGGCCAGCCTCATGAACGACTGCGCTTCGTCGAGGTGGCCGGCCTTGTACGCCGCCCAGGCGACGGTATCCGCCGCGGCCACGCTCTGCCGCCCTCTGCCGTAGACGGCCAGAGCGTCAGCGTACGTTTCCTGCGGATCTCCGTCGTCGTGCTCGGCGTCGAAGAGGGCAATTTCGAGGCCGGTGTCCTCACCGTTCGCCGAGTACCGCTGCTCGATCTCGTGGACTCTTGCGTACTGCTCCTCGGCCTCGGTCGACCGGCCCTGGACCGACAGTAGATCGCCCAACACGGTCAGATGCTCGGGCACCGCCGCCTGTGCGGTCGCCAATCGAAGAAGCCGCTCGGCCTCCGGATAGTCGTCGCGGGCGATGGCTAGTTTAGCCAGCCCAAACTGTGACAGCGGATTGCCCGGCAGCAGGGCATCAGCCCGCTGGTACGCCAGGGCCGCGCCCTCGATGTCGCCCTTTGTGAGGTAGAGGTCGCCGACCAGCACGAGGCCCCACACCGCGTCCGACTTCGAGCCCGTACCGACAGCAACCGCCCGTTCCATCGCGACGATCGCGCCGTCGAGGTCGCCGTGCAGCTCGCGGAGGTAGGAGATACGGCTCAACGCGGCGAAGTCCGGGCGGAGATTGGCGCGCTGCTGCGCGGCCAATGTGGCCTCGTCGTAGCGTCCCATTTCTACGAGGGCGTCCACGATCACGCTATAGGAGGCGATGAACGACGGCTCCAACTCCCGCGCCCGCTCGCCATAGACGAGCGCCGCGCCAAAATGATGCTTTGATGCCTCCAGCGTCCCGGCCATGACCAACGCGTAGACGTCGTCCGGCGCCAGGGCCAGCGCGCGCTGTACCTCCGCATCGGACAGTCCGTAGTAGGACGGATCGGCGCTGTCCTTCGCCATTTGCAGGTAGGCGGCGGCGAGGTTCACATGCTCGGCGACGTCATTCGGGCGGTCGGCCACGCGCTGTTCCAGCGATGCGATACGTGACGCCGTCGTCGGAGTGAGTCCGGCTTGTCCCGATGGCGGTGAGTCGTCCGAAAGGATTGCCCGCGCGCCAAAGAACGCGAGAGCGGCGGTGAGAGCGGTGGCGAGGATGATCGAGCGGTGCATGGGAGCCCTCAGTCGTCGGTTGTCGGCCGTCGGTTGTCAGTGTCGGTCTTGTCATTCTGAGCCGGCGCGAAGCGTCTTGGTGGTGATGCATCCTCGGTGGTGTTTCGCGACGAGTTCGCTGGCACAGGCTAGATTCTTCGCAAGCTCAGAATGACAGGATTGGGAATCTGGTGTCTGTCGTCTGCTGACTTTCGTCTGTTGTCCGTTGTTTGTCGGTCTGTTGTCTGTTGTCTGTTGTCTGTTGTCTGTTGTCTGCCGACTTTCGTCTGTTGTCCGTTGTTTGTCGGTCTGTTGTCTGTTGTATGTTCTTGCCCTGCCGCTGGAGGCGGAGCACCTTGCTCCGCCTCCCAACAGCAGAAGTGCGTTACGCGACCTCGACCGCGTTCCGGCGGCGGAGTCGCGACCAGAGCGCGGTTCCAGCCACGAGGGCCAGCACCACAGCCATGCCCGCGCCGAAGCCGGCCGCGATCGGCGGCACCGGCGAGGTGTTGTGCGGGCTGTTGAAGCCCGAGAACGGCGTGGCGACGTACGGGAACGTTCCCGTGAAGGCCTTGTCGTTCTGGTTCACACCGTCGCCGAGCAGATTGTTCGGCGCGGAGTCGACGCAGGGGCCGAGGTTGAAGCCGTAGCCACAGGCCACCGCGCGAACCGCCACGTCCGTCACGTCGTCGCCGAGGCGGCGGCCGTTAGGGAAGCCACAGTTGTCGCCGGCGATCACGCCGAGGCGCTTCACAGTGCCGCAGCTCGCCGGCTTGATCGCCAGGTTGATGCGGAGCTGTTCGGAAGCGACGACGTTCGGGGGCTGGTTCAGTCCGGGGATACCCGTCAGGAACACCGCCACCAGGTCGGTGCGGCCGGTTTCCGGGATTGGGTTGACGATGCCGTTGTAGACGATGTTCAGCTTCTCAGCGAGGTCGCTGTTCAGCACGAACCCGGCGAACTGGGCGTCGTCCTCGGGGTAAGAAGCGTTGAAGGCGTCCTTCTTCGCCAGCGGGATCACGACTTCGTTCACCAGCGGGTTGCCAAGGCGAGAAACCTTGATGCGCTTGCCGCGGGTGTCGCTGGTCCCGTCGCTGTTCAGTACCTTCACGCGCTCGCGGTAGGTGTCCGTCCAGACGCCGATGATGGCGTTCGGGGCGGTCTGCGTCGGCGTGGCCGTCGGCGTGACGGTCGGCTGCGCCGTCCGAGTCGCTCGCGGTGTGGTCGTGGCTTTCGGAGTCTTCGTGCGAGGGTTGGGCGTCGACTCAGCAGTCGCCGCGGGCTTCGTCGGCTCCAGGTTCGTGCCGGAAGGCGGCTGCGACGCCAGGATCTCCGGCGCCGCCGCGGGGTCGCAGCGGCAGTCTGTCACGTCCTTGATCGGAACCTGCAGGACGATCGAGCTCACGTTGAAGCCCGCCACGTTGTCGATGCCGTTGCCGGCGTTACCGGGAAGCTGGCGAATGGTCGCCAGGTCGAAGATCGCGCCGAGGTCGACGAAGAAGGGGTCGTCGCGCTGGCCGGCGAAGACCTTAATGCCACCCGGCAGCGTGTGCACTGCCGAAAGGGCCAGCGTCTCGTAGTTCGGGGTGCTCAGCGGACCAATGTTGTCCGGTGGCACCGCGAGGTCGCTCGCGATCAGGTAGCGCTGTCCGTAGAGGTCGCGCTTGTAGATGTCGTAGTACTGTCGGATGTTGAAGTTCGGGTCGTCTAGCGAGGTGATCGGCCCGGTCGCGTAGAGGAAGGTGCTCGGATCCTGCACCTCGGTGTAGAACTCGAACTCGTACGCGATGTCCCGCTCGCTATCGCCATCGCTGTCAATGGCGAAGGCGTAGGTGGCGTCGGTCGCCCACGGATAGAAGTTCGGGCCCCCGGCGGGCTCTTGCAGCGGTATCCAGTTGCCCACCAGGGTCACCTTGTCGGGCGAGTCGGGGGCGATAAATGCGTAGGTGTCGGTGGCGTCGGCCTGCGGGTCGTTGGCGATAGCGGGGGCCTCGCGGTGGCTCGATGCCTCGGTCTCGCCGGAAGGCCGCGTGCCGATGGCGACAAACGACGCTACGGCAAGCCCTGCGAGTCCGGGGATCAATCCCCACTTGGCCAGGTTCCTCATGATCTTCATGAAGCTTGGTTTCCTCCTGATGAAAGTTGTTTGGGTTGTGTGAGATTTGGTACGAGCAGCTTGGTCGGAAACGGCCTCCTTTCCTGCACCGGCTCCGCGCGCGGCGACATAGAGCCGCGCGGACGGCCTTCTTCCGAAAGACATTTCAGGATTGGTGACACATCAGGCGGATGGCTCGCTGCGAGCGAGGTCCTGCGCCAGGTTGTGCGGGTGTCACACCCCTGTCCCGCGGGTTATTCGGGCAAGGTGGGGAGTTGGATCAGAGGTGGGGGTGGAAATTTCGAAAGTTCTGGAAGCGACGAAGCCCCCGAACAAGGGCTTCTCGATACACGCCGCCCGTGGTGAAACTCGTAGTCTTCAGCAATCCACGTAGAAGTCCTCGTACACGATGATGCTCTCAGCGGGCCAGTAGCACCATCCGATCCGTCGATCCTCTAGCCTGATCCCAACGGTATAAGCGCTTGTACCGAGACACAGCAGCCAATTGCCGTCGAGGCGCATCTTCAAATCTTCCCGCGCCCCAGGCGCGACCGCCCGGGTGTCATAGCAACCAATCCACTCGTCGTTGACGGAAACAAAAACTTCCTCCGTGGCCCGGTTGTCGATTGTCAAACGAACAGTTGGCTTTAGGATGTCCGTGAACAGGGCCAACAAGACCCCGGTCGCGGCCGCGACCGCGAAAATCGTAGCCAGCCCAAGTACAACCCTTCGCTTCACGCGTCCAGTATCGGCCAAAAGCCCCCTATTCGGGGGCTTCGTCGTTGTCGAGACGGTCGAATGGGAATCACCAACGGATACTTCCGAGGGAGCAGCGGGAACGCAATAGGCCGCTGCGAAACTCAGGGCACAGGTGTCTCGTCGAAAGGTCTTAGGGTCACGCACCCAACCCCATCTATCGCGGACGTGTCTGGCTGTGGAGTAGGCGTTGCGGTCCTGTATGCCGCCGCGCTCGTTGCGCAAAGCTCGGTTTCTGCTGTTGCCGTTAGTGGTGGCGTCGTCGGGAAGCCAGCGATATACGTTTGCAGTCCCTGAGGGTCGATGCTGTCGCGTTCATAGCAGAGTGCCCTCAGAACCGTCGCAACTGCGGCTGGCGTCTCTGTTCGCAAAGACTCCTCAAGTTCCGCACACGAGCCATCTCCGGAGTCGGATTGAACACGAGTTGCGTCACCGGGCGTAGGCGATTCATCACCTGGAGAGTCACAGGCGACCAACAGCGCGCAGAGTGCCACAGCCGCCAACAGCTTCATACATACAGTATCGGCCAAAAGCCCCCTGTTCGGGGGCTTCGTCGATGGCGCGATGGTCGGGTGGCGATCACCATCGGATACTTCCGACGGCGGGCGAGGGCGCCCGCGCTCCTGTGAGGTCCGCGGTGATAGCCTACGCTCGAAGCTCCGCCGCAAACTCCCGCCGCAGGCGTTCGAGGATCTTGCGCTGGGCTTTGGAGACGTCTTCGTCGGTGAGGGTCTTCTCGTCGGACTGGTAGAGGACGGAGAAGGCAACGGACTTCTTGCCCGAGGGGACCTGGTCCCCCGTGTAGACGTCGAAGACGCGGGCGGCCCGCACGAGGGAGGCGGCTTCGATGGCTGTCTGGAGGGCTCCGGCGGGGGTGTCGATGTCGACGATCAGGGCGAGATCCTGTTCGACGGCGGGGAATCGGGAGACGCTCGCTGCCTTTCGTTGCACACCGACAAGCGGCAGCAGGTCGTCCAGCACGATCTCGAACAGGTACGCCTCCTGCTCGAGATCGAACGCCGCCGCGACGTCCGGATGCACCTGTCCGAGGATGCCGACACGACGTCCGCCGACGCGGATCTCGGCCGTGCGTCCCGGCACCATGCCGAACTCGTCGGCAGGTGCGTACTCGGCGGTCGCGTTAAGGCCGCGCAGGAGGTCTTCGACGTAGGCTTGCGCGTCGAAGAAGTCCACGCCTTCGTCCGAAGGGCGGCCCCAGCGGTCGGCGCGGCGCCCGCTGATCACACCGCAGGCGATCTCTCGCTCTACGGGCTGGATCGAGGCGCCTGGCCGCGCGGGCGGTGACTCTGGAGTTGCGGGCGTGTCAGGGCGTTCGTAGGCCCTCGCGGTCTCGAAGATGGCGATCTCGCCCTTCTGATACCGGGCGTTCGAGGCGAGTGTCATCAGCAGGCTGGCGCGGAGGGTGGGGCGCAGGTACTCGTGGTCGGCGGTGAGCGGGTTCACGAGCTTGTACGGCGGATAGATGGCCAGCGTCTCCTTCGGCACGACGCGCTGGAGCACTTCCATCGTCGTCATCGAATAGGAGATGGTCTCGCGCATGCCGGCGGCGGCGAGCAGATCGCGCGTCCGTTCGCGCAGTTCGCGCCGTGGCTGCACCACCGGTTCCGGTATCGAACCGGCCAGCGCGAGCGCCGGGATCTGGTCGTACCCGATGATCCGCGCGATCTCTTCGCACACGTCGTCGTCGATGCGCACGTCGGGGCGCCAGTAGGGCACGCGCACGACGTAGCGGTCGGGGGGCACCCATCGCGCCGAGAACCCGAGCCCGGTCAGCACCGCCCGCACCTTCGCGGTTGGTGGGTCGATGCCCAACACCTGCACGATGCGGTCGCGGGTGACTTCGACGCGGGACTCGCGCTCTTTGCCGGGGTAGATGTCCACCGTGGCCTGCAAGGCGGTGCCGCCGCAGACTTCAACGAGCAGCTTCGTCGCCCGCTTCGAGGCCAGCGCGGCCAGTTCGGGGGGGAGGCCCTTCTCGAACCGGGTCGAGGCCTCGCTCCGCGCCTTGAGCGCCGTACCGGTGCGGCGGACGTTCGGGCCGAGGAAGGTGGCCGCTTCCAGAAGGACGTTCGTCGTCTTCTCGGTGACTTCGCTCTCGAGGCCGCCGATGACGCCGGCGAGGGCGACCGGGCCAGCGTCGTCGGCGATGACGAGCATGTCTTCGTTGAGTGTGCGCTCGATGCCGTCGAGCGTGGTGAAGGTCTCGCCCCTACCGCCGCGCCTCACGGTGATGTGGTGGCCGGTGATCGTGTCGTAGTCGAAGGCGTGGAGTGGCTGGCCCAGTTCGAGCATCACGTAGTTCGTGACATCGACGACGTTGTAGATGGGCCGCTGGCCGAGGGCGATCAGCCGCTCCTGCATCCACTGCGGCGATGGGCCGATCTTCACGCCGGTGACGACGGTGGCGAGATATCGGCGACAGAGGTCGGCGGCATTGATGTTGACGGCGCACTTGCCCTTGATCGGCGACCCCGCCTCTTCGTAGGACACTGATGGCTCGCGCACCGTTTCACCGGTCAGGGCGGCGACTTCGCGGGCGATGCCGAGCACGGAGAGCCAGTCGGCGCGGTTCGGGGTCACCGACAGCTCGAAGATCACGTCCCCCAACAGGTCAGCCACCTTCACTCCGACAGGGGCATCGACGGGCAGTTCGAGGATGCCCTCGTGTTCGTCCGAGAGCCCCAGTTCGTACTCGCTCATCACCATCCCGGCCGACTCGACGCCGCGGATGACGCCGGCTTTCAGGATCCCGTACTTCCCGTTGTGCCCGTCGCGGTACTTTGCGCCGATCGCCCCGAAAGCGATCTTCTGCCCGGTAGCCACGTTCGGCGCTCCACAGACAACCCGCCGCGTCTCTCCGCCACCAACGTCCACCGAAACGAGCCGAAGCCGGTCAGCGTTCGGGTGCGCCTCGACTGTTGTGACGTGCCCGACACGGATCTCGTCGCCCCAGTCGCCACCGGTGCGCACGATCGCATCGACGGCCAACCCCGCCTGGGTAAGCTTCTCCGCCAGCTCCTCCGCAGGAAGCCGCAGATCCACATACTCCGAGAGCCACTTCAGTGATACGCGCATGGTTTCCAGTCGTCAGTCGTCAGTCGTCAGTCGTCAGTCGTCAGTCGTCAGTCGTCAGTCGTCAGTCGTCAGTCGTCAGTCGTCAGTCGTCAGTCGTCGGTCGTCGGTCGTCAGTCGTCGGTTGTCAGTCGATGGCCGCTCTATCAATTCACCCGGGCTCTGCGACCCTCTGCGGTGAACTCCTTCGGATCTCTGTGCCTCTGTGCCTCTGTGTTTAGCCGTCGTCTCGCTTAGAACTGCGACAACAGCCGCAGATCGTTCTGATACCACCAGCGGATGTCCGGGACGCCGTAGTACTGCATCGCCAGCCGCTCCAGTCCCATCCCCGCCGCGAAACCGGTGTACTTCTTCGAGTCGATGCCCATGGTCTCCAGGATCTCCGGGTGCACCATCCCAGCCCCCAGCATCTCGATCCAGCCGCTGCCGTGGCAGGAGGCGCAGCCGGTGCCGACGCCGTTGCAGACGTAGCAATCCATCGCCACCTCCGCACCGGGTTCAACGAACGGAAAGTACGATGCCTGAAGCCGGATGCGGCGCTCCGGCCCGAAGAGCCGGCGGAAGAGGTCGAGCAGCGTGCCCTTGAGGTGCCCCATGTTCAGACCCTCATCGACGGCGAGGATCTCCACCTGCGTCATCATCCACTCGTGCGTCGTGTCGGTGGCTTCGAAGCGGTAGGCACGGCCCGGGCAGACGATACGGATCGGCGGCTTGTGGTCTTCCATGAAGCGGATCTGCATCGGCGAGGTGTGCGTGCGCATCAGGAGCGGGCGCACGCCGTCTACTTCCTCGTCGACCCAGAAGGTGTCCCACATATCGCGCGCCGGGTGGTCGGCCGGGATCCGCAGACCCTCGAAGTTGTAGTAGTCCAGCTCGACCTCCGGCCCCTCGACCGTCGAGAACCCCATCGACTCGAAGGCGCCGGTGATCTTTCGCAGCAGCTGCGTCACCGGATGCAGCCCTCCGCGCAGGTGCGGTCGTGCGGGCAGCGTCACATCAACCTTCCCCGTCTCGATCGATCGCGCAAGCGTCGTCCGCCGCAGCTCATCCGCCCGGGATTCAAAAGCCGCTTCCAGTTCAACCTTCAGGGCGTTCGCCGCCGCGCCCACCGTCTTCTTTTCCTCGATGGAGAGCGCACCCAGACCCCGCAGGACGCCGGTCAGCTTCCCGTCTTTGCGTCCGAGATAGGCGATGCGCCAGACGTCGAGGGCGGCCGCATCCGCCGCCTCCGTGAGGGCGCGCAATGCTTCCGTGCGAAGGGCGGGGACAGCGTCAATTGCCATGGGTGCGGCATTATAGGCCGAGCCCGGGCCAAGCGTTAGGAGCTATACTGGGGCATGGTCACGAAACAGCGGCGCGAGCCGACTGCTTCCAAGAAGCGCCGTGCGAAGCCCGATCTGAGCAATATGCCGGATTTTGCATACTGGGAGGGTCTGGTCGCCCTCGGTAAGACTGTGCCGCGGAGTGAGAGGGCCAAGAGGCCGACCGATCTCGCTCGTAACTTCGACCACTACCTCGACGGCTCACCGCGCCAGGACTGATGCGGCGCATATTCGTCGACGCGGCGCACTATGTTCGCCATACTTGACGATCGCGACGATCGCGACGATCGCGACGATCGCGACGATCGCGTTCGCCGTTCTACGCGAGCTATACGCGGCGGGTGGTGTCGAGTTCGTTACGAGTGACAATGTGCTGGCCGAGGTTCTGACTCACTTCTCTCGGTTCGGGGTGCGAGACCGCCGCGCTGCCGCCGATTTCGTTCGACGAACTCGCGACGGCGAGAAGGTTAGGATTGTGCACGTTTCGGCGGAACTCTTCGACCGCGCACTCGCACACTATGAGGCCCGCGCGGACAAAGCCTACAGCTTCAGCGATTGTTGCTCGATGGTGATCTGCCGCGACCTCAAGATCCTCGAAGTCCTCACACACGATCATGATTTCGAGCAAGAGGGGTTGCGGATCCTGCTCTAGAAAAACGACAGCCCGTGCACCAGAGGGGAAGTTGGTGCGCGGGCTGCCAGACCGCCGAAGCAGTCTGCCTACTGGGTCTGGAAGGCTCCAGAAGACAGCGTCTGATTGCCGCTCTCTTCGATCGCCAGGACTTCCCACTTGTACGCCGTCCCGGGCAAGAGGAACCCGTCCGGTATCTCCATGCTCGTCGTGGTGGCCGGCAGGTACATGCTCAGGCCCATCTTTCCGATCATGTGCGGGTGCGGCGGCTCGTCCTTCTCGATGATCAGCTGGTACGCGATGATCTTCACCGACTCGCCGGTGATGGTCTTGGTGACCGCGCCCCAGCGCGCCACCAATCCCGTTGCGGGTACGGTCGCGCCCTCCGCGGGTGCGAGCAGGGTTGGCCCGGCGGGGATGTTGTGCGTTAGCCACGCCTTGCCGGACGTCTTACCCAGGCTTTCGCCGTTTTCCTGTCCCGGGCCAGAGATCGTGTAGTCGCCTTCCGGCAACTTCGCCAGCATCTCCTCGATCGACAGATCGGCGTTTGCCGGCTCGACCGACTCGAAGAACAACTCGGTCAGCCCCAGGTCGGCTAACTCTCCCCGCCCCTTGAAGGTCAACACGACGCCATCCGGACCGCGCACGTCGAGCTGCTTCCACCCCTCGCTATCGATCGCGCCCTGGAATCCGGTGTCGAGATCCGTGGCGTTGTGCTCGATGTTGAGCTTAGCTTCCTTCAGGGGGGTCACAGTCTTCGGCCCCTTCGACGCATCGCCGTTCACGGGCGCATCACTCCCCGAAGACACTGTCTTGTTCGTCTGCGCGGAGGCTGCCGTTGGCCCTGCGTCAGCGCCTCCACAGGCCGTCAGGAACGCGGGCGCGACGGCAAAGCCCACTAGTGCGATGGTGGTGATGACCTTCTTCATGTTCAGAACCTCCGTGAATCCGCGGCGCTCCGGTGAGCGGTCCGCTCGTACAACGGTAGGCAGTAGCGATGAAGGGCAGGTGAAGCGAACATGAGTTGTCGCTGAAGATTGCGCGCCAACCGGGCGGCGGGCGAGTCCTAGCGACCGGGCGGCAGGCTGGCAGCCAGGCGGGACAGCTCTTCTTCGACAGCCGCGGCGCTGTCGGGGCGGCCCTGTGGGTCCTTCGCCAGCAGTCGCATGATCAGGGCCTCGACCGCCTTCGGGACGGCGCTGTTCTCGCTCCTCGGCGATGGCGGCGCGGCGTGGATGTGCTGCGAGACGATCGCCAGCGGCTCTCGCCCGACGAACGGCGGGCGACCGGCGACCAGCTCGTACAGCAGGCAGCCGACGGCGTAGAGGTCGCTGCGGGCGTCCACCGGGTGGCCCTGGGCTTGCTCCGGCGACATGTTGTTCGCCGAACCGACGACGGTGCCCGTCATCGTCAAGCGGGTACTGTCGTTCGTGGCGGCGATGCCGAAGTCGCCGAGCTTGGCGCTGCCGTCCGCGCTGAGCCAGATGTTCGCCGCCTTCACATCGCGGTGCACGATGCCGCGCGCGTGGGCGACGGCCAAGGCGCGGCAGACGTCGGCGGCGATCGAGAGGGCGCGCGGAAGGGGCAGCGGGCCGGCGGCGGCGCGCAGCTCGGACTGCAGATCACCGCCGGGGACGTACTCGCAGACGATGTAGGGCAGGCCGTCTTCTTCGCCGAGGTCGTGCACGGTGACGATGTTCGTGTGCGCCTGGAGACGGGCCATCGCCTGGGCCTCGCGGCGGATGCGGGCGAGATCGTCGGGCTCCGTCAGCTCCGTCTTCAGCACGGCCAGCGCGCACTCGCGGTCGAGCGAGGAGTCGTGCACGAGGTAGACGATCTTCTGCCCGCCCTCGCCGAGGGCGCGCCGGACGGTGTACCGCCCGCCGGCGAAGCTTGTCGGTGGGGCCGCGCTGAGCACCATTGTGCTCGTGCCCGGCGTAGATGGCGATGCGGTGTCATGCACACGTCCCTCGTGCAAGAAGTCATCGATCGCGGTTGCCATTTCCGGGACATCGGTCGCGGGGAAGTAGCCGGCGCCATCCAAGACGCGCATGTGGCTGCCTGTAATCTGCGACGCCACTTTCTTCTGTGGGTCGCCAAGCCGGGCGAACCGGTCGTTCCCGTGATGAAGAATGAGGGTCGGTGCGGTGACACGTTGGAGCAGCTCGGCGACGCTCGTCTCGGTCATCGCTTCCATAAAGCTGGCGAACGTCTCTCCACTCGCGGACTTCCTGTTCCATTCACCGACCATGTAGATGTTGCTTGCCGCCTGCTGGGTGGCCCCGGCGTTATTGGCTACCGCGTGCGCTGCTGACCTCCAATTGAACCGCGCCAGCGCTGCCAGGAGCTTAATCGCGTCAGGCCTGAATATGTCGGCGCCGGAAACGTGGGCCTGATACAGGACGAGTTTTCGTACGCGGTCCGGGTGCTGGGCGGCGTAGGCGATAGCCCTCATCACGCCCCCCAGGGGCGCCCAAACGTCGAAGGCGTCGAGCCCGGCGGCCGCCACCACGGCGTCCATGTCGCGCAACAGCGCCTCGAGGGAGAAGTCGGTGATGTTACCGTCGGAAAGGCCGATGCCGCGCATGTCAAAGCGGATCAGTTGCGCATTCCGCCCCAGCGCCCGCACGAACTCTTCGTAGGGCGGCCACATGTGGTCGAGCGCGAACGACTCGATGAGGTACGGACAGGCGAGGAGCGGCGGACCCGATCCGGTGACGGAGTAGGCGATGCGGACGCCGTCCTCGGTCATGCAATATCGGACGTCGCGTTCCATAGCCGGAAGTATGCGCGATCTGCCCGTATGAGCGCTGGAATAATGCCCGTTTCGAGACGAGCGGGTAACCCCGATCACCCCGGACGGCGAACGCGCGCTGCGGGTCGGCGAAGCCCCCCGTGCTGTCCGGGCGGGTGAGATCCCGACGCGCCTATGTCAGGTACCAGCTCCGAGCCCTGGCGATCCCGGCGAAATCTAATGCCGCATGGACGACCCCAAGGATCGTCACCTGGTCGGGCGCTACTTCATAGACGATCCGGTAGTTTTGGAAGATCACTTCTCTTAGCGTCTCATCGCCCAGCTCAGGAATGACCCGCCCGGACAGAGGAAGATCGGCCAAGCGCTCAACCGCTTCCATCACCCGCGCGACGTACGTCGGTGCGTAAGCGGGAGACTGCTGGGCGATGTATTCACCGATCAGATCGAGATCGTTGAGCGCGTCTACTTCCCAGACGAGTTCAGCCACCGCGCCAGCCTTTGCTTGGCCACTACATGACTCACGACATTACCCTGGCGTGCCGAATCGCGCCTGCGCAGCACCAGTAGTTTGAACTGCAACTCGGCGACGATGGTCTCGGTCGATACCTCATCAGGCATTTGGCTGATGAGATCCAGTGCTTCGGACTTGGCTGATTTCGCGGTTTCGGTGGTCATGCATCAGTCTACCAATTTCGACGGGGCATCGAGGAGGTAGGCCCCGCTCGCTGGGCACGGCGAACGCTCCAAGAGCGTGGCCGACGAAAAAGCCAACCTCTACCGCGGATAGCGATTCTGCGCGAAGTCGGCTTCGTAGAAGGGGGCGACGGTGTCGCCGCGGCGGATGATGCGGTTGATCTGGCGGAGTTCGTCGGGCTCGAAGGTGACGTCGACGGCGCCCATGTTGTCGTCGAACTGCTCCATCGTGCGGGGGCCGATGATGGGCGCGGTGACGGCGGGCTGCATGTGCACCCACGCCAGGGCGAGCTGTGACATCGTGACGCCCTTGTCATTCGCCATGGGCTCCAGCCCTTCGATGACATCGAAGATACGCTCGTTCAAACGGCGAGCGTAGAGCGCGTTCGAGGTGTCAGCGAAACGCGCGCCTTCCGGCAGCTCTTGGCCACGCTGGTACTTGCCGGTAAGGAGACCACCACCCAGGGGCGACCAGGGGATGACGGCCATGCCGTAGCTCTGCGCCATCGGCAGCAGTTCGCGCTCGACGCGGCGGTCGAGCAGGTTGTACGGCGGCTGCTCGCAGACAAAGCGGTTCGTGCCGAGCTCCTTGGCGATGTAGATCGACTCGACAAGCTGGTACGCGGCGAAGGTGCTGCTGCCGATGTAGCGCACCTTGCCGGCGCGGATCAGGTCGTCGAGCGCGCGTAGGGTCTCGTCGATGGCGGTGTCGGAGCGCGGCCGGTGGATCTGGTAGAGGTCGATCCAGTCCGTCTTCAGGCGCCGGAGGGACTCATCGCACTGCTGGATGATGTGGCGGCGCGAGGTGCCCTGCATGTTCGGGTCGTCGTCGTCCATCGCCCCGTGGACCTTCGTCGCGAGGAAGGTGCGGTTGCGCTTGCCGTTGCGGGCCAGGGCCTCGCCGACGACATCCTCGCTCTTGCCGCGGGAGTAGACGTTGGCGGTGTCGATGAAGTTGATGCCGGAGTCGAACGCCTTGTCGATGATGGCGCAGGAGTCCTCGAGGTTGGTCTTGCCGCCGAACATCATCGCCCCGAGGCAGATGCTCGATACTTTTACGCCAGTCCGGCCAAAGGGCCGCATTTCCAGTGCCATTGCTCTCGTGTCCTTTCGTCCATGTGGGTGCTTGCATCATGGCGTGCGGCCTGCGGAGGGGCAATTCGAGGGCTAACGGCCTCTTTGGGTGCGCTCCGAAAAAGTGGTTCAGAAAAAAATCTCAAATAATAATGTGTCAACCATGTAATTGGTAAAGCTGTGAAGCTAGCGGGGGAGTCCCGCTGAGCGCGGGATCTCCGGCTCCGCCTCCGAAGTTCGTTTGGCACTTTTGCACAGTGTGGCGGTCGTTACATTCGCTGTCCGGGCCGGCGGGCGCGACTGGCGTGAGGCGATCTTGGCATGATGGGCGGGCGAACTCCAAGCGCGAAATGTCACTCCTGAGGAATTAGCGTTGGGTCAGTATGGGCGAGGGAGGCGACAGGGAGTGTTACGGCGGGTAGGGCAAAGAGCCGAGTCCAAGGCGCGCCGGACGTGATTTGTTCACAAATCTGGCGCAGGTCTACTCTGCCAAC
>CXWL01121542.1_pt1 | contig 45625 bp, 39 predicted proteins | sample 590931 | NCBI WGS metagenome assembly CXWL01 (sample SAMEA3498368, study PRJEB10139) | groundwater metagenome | biome: water well; material: biofilm material | place: Germany | collected 2015-04-27 | reverse complement strand
GGTTCAAAATTCCCAACGTCATAGAATTCTTCAATCATTTGCTTAACGAATTAGACGAGGAAACAATGCATAGAAAATCCCCCAATGGACTGGCGGTGCCGCTCCAGTTTTCCCGACGGCGCTTTGTGCAAGGCTTGGTCGCAGGCGGCGTCCTGACGGGTCTGTCGGGATTTCCCTCGCTCGCCTTGGCCGGAATGGATGTCCCCGCAGCCACCAAGACCGGCTCCGGGCCCGAGCTGCGGGGCACCAGCTTCGATCTGGTGATAGCCGAAACGCCAGTCAATTTTACCGGCAAGACTGTCATGGCCACCACCATCAACGGCTCGCTGCCCGGCCCGACCCTGCGCATGCGCGAAGGCGACACGGTCACCATCCGTGTCACCAACAAGCTGCGCGAAGCCACCTCCATCCACTGGCACGGCATCATCCTGCCATTCCAGATGGATGGAGTGCCGGGCATCAGCTTTGCAGGTATTCAACCGGGCGAGACGTTTACTTACCGTTTCACCCTTGAGCAAAGCGGAACGTACTGGTATCACTCTCATTCGGGCTTTCAGGAACTGACCGGCGTTTATGGCGGGCTCATTATTGAGCCACGCGAAGGTGAAACCATCCGTGCCGATCGGGATTACGTGATGTTGCTGTCGGACTGGATGGATGGAGACCCGATGCAGGTTTTTTCCAAGCTCAAGGTACAGGGCGACAAATACAATATCAATCGACCTACGGCTGCCGATTTTTTTCGCGACGTTTCACGCGACGGCATGAAATCCGCCATCGAAAAGCGCAAGATGTGGAACGAGATGCGCATGAGTCCGACCGATCTTGCGGATTTGTCGGCGGCAGTATTGACTTATCTAGTTAATGGCACCACTCCCGCTGGCAACTGGACTGGTCTGTTCCGCCCCGGCGAGCGCGTGCGACTGCGTTTCATTAATGGCGCGGGCAATACTTTTTATGACGTGCGCATCCCTGGACTTAAATTAACTGTCGTTCAAGCTGATGGCGTCAATGTGGAACCGGTGACCGTTGATGAGTTCCGTTTTGGCCCGGGCCAGACCTACGACGTGATCGTCCAGCCCAAGGACGATGCCTACACTCTGTTTGCGCAATCGATGGAGCGCACCGGCTACGCCCGGGGTACGTTGGCAGTACGTGCCGGGCTGACCGCTCCCGTTCCTGTCCTTGACCCGGTGGAATGGCTGACCATGGGCGACATGATGGGGGACATGGGCGGCATGGACAATGGTGGCGGGGCCATGCAGGGCATGGATCATGGTTCCATGCCTATGCAGCAAAACATGGCGGGCATGAACCATGGCGCCATGGCGATGGATCACAGCCAGCACGACATGGCAGGGGTTACAGGGAACAGCCTGCGCAAGCCTAGCAGCACCGTCCGCCACGCCAAGACGGAGTATGGCGCCAGTACCGATATGCGCGTCGACATGCCGCGCAATAATCTCAACGATCCGGGCATTGGACTGCGCAATCACGGTCGCCGCGTACTAACGCTGTCGGACTTGTCCACAATTGGCGGCCCGCTTGACCCGCGCGGCGCCGAGCGTGAAATCGAGTTGCACCTGACCGGCAACATGGAGCGTTACACCTGGTCGCTGGATGGTCTGGAATTCGGCAAGAGCACGCCTGTACATTTCAAGTACGGCGAACGCGTACGAGTAATTTTGCAAAATGACACGATGATGACCCATCCGATGCACTTGCACGGCATGTGGAGCGAACTGGAAACCGCCGAAGGCAAGTTCCAGGCCCGGCTGCACACCATTCCTGTGCAGCCTGCACAACGCATCAGCTTCCTGGTCACTGCCGATGCATTGGGCCGCTGGGCCTGGCATTGCCATCTGATGTTCCATATGGATGCGGGCATGTTCCGCGAAGTGGTGGTTGCATGAACCCCACCAAATCGAAAGGAAACCAAGTGAAGCGTCGCAATCAATTATTCGTAGCCATGCTGATCGCCGGCATTACAACCATGACAGTTCAGGCTGCATGGGCGCAAACCGATCATTCTACCCACTACGATGCCGCCCAACCTGCAGTCCCGGAGAAACAAACTGCCCCTCCAACAGAGGATCACGCAAACATGCCGGGTATGGATCATTCCGTGCCTACGCCAGCATCGGGAAAAAGCGACTCGGGCCAGCCGGGCGGCTCCGCCTCACAGGACGCTCAGCCCTTCGCGTCGGCGCAAATGGACCACGGCAATATGCAAATGCAGGGTGGATCGGCCCCGTTAGATGCCCGCGACCCGCACGCCTATTCAGGTGGATACGTTCTTGGTGTGGGTAAGTATGCCTTGGGCGAACAGCGCCAACTGTACATGGCAGATGAGCATAACTTTGGTAGCGTGTTGGTCGACAAGCTGGAGCGTATCGATGGGAAAGATGGCAACAGTACGGCCTACGACATGCAGGCCTGGTTCGGCCACGACTACGACCGCCTGGTAATCAAGGCGGAAGGTGATGTAGCCAAGGGCAAGTTGCAGGATGCCCGCACCGAACTGCTCTGGGGTCATGCCATTGCAAGTTACTGGGATACCCAGCTGGGCTTGCGGTACGACAGTGGCAACGGGCCGAACCGTACCTGGCTAGCCTTCGGGATACAGGGGTTGGCACCCTACTGGTTCGATGTGGATGCCACAGCCTATGTAGGCAATGGCGGTCGGGCCGCGCTGCGCCTGGTCGCAGAATATGACGTGCTGCTTACCCAGAAACTGATATTACAGCCCAGCACGGAGTGGAGTTTCTACAGCAAAGAGGATCCGGAAAAAGGCATTGGCAGCGGCTTGACCGATGCTTCTGCCGGCGTACGGCTGCGCTACGAATTTTCGCGGCAGTTTGCGCCTTACCTCGGCGTGGAATGGAGCCGCAAATTCGGTTCCACCGCCACCATGGCCAGAACCTCCGGCGAGCGTACCAGTGATACACGCTGGGTAGCAGGCGTGCGGTTCTGGTTTTAATCCAAGCATTACCGATTCAAATCTTTATTTTTATAATTTTCAGGAGTATTCATGAACAAGAAACAGATCCTTGGCCTCATCGCCGCCGGTATTTTCCCCGTCATGGCGCTGGCCGCAGGCAACCATGACATGAAAGATCATGACATGAAGGGGCACGACATGTCTGGTATGCAGAAGGAAGGACATTCTTCCGCGATTGGTAAGCCGGGCAATCCAGCCCAGGTGACCCGCACCGTGGAAGTCGTCATGGAAGACAACATGCGCTTTACCCCTGCCAGCATCAACGTCAAGGCCGGCGAGACGATCCGTTTCTTTGTCAAGAACGTCGGAAAACTCCAGCATGAGATGGTGCTGGGCGAGTTGAAAGAACTGAAAGCGCATGCGGAAATGATGCGCAGCATGCCCAACATGCAGCACGACGAGCCGAACATGATCAACCTCAAGCCGGGGCAACGCGGCGGCATCGTCTGGCAATTCACGCAAGCCGGCACGGTCGATTTCGCCTGCACGATTCCAGGCCACATGGAGTCGGGCATGGTGGGCAAGGTGGTAGTGTCCCAGTAACGCACTGTCAGCCTGACGCGTCCGCCACACCGTGTCGGTTGGCGGGCAGCGATCTCCTCGCATCCTCACATGTCCCGCCCCCTGTCAGTGTCCGGTAAGGACTGACAGGGGCGGGCGCCACGCATCAGAATGCAATCGAACTCCCTGAAAAGTTGCGGCGACGCTTGTGCAATAATGGGCGCACCGAGAATAAATAATAAAAACTGGATTGAATGTGGATTTCGCAGCATCTCTTCCCGACGCGCTGTCTCTTGCCGCATCGCTGGCAGTTGGCTTGTTGATTGGCCTCGAACGTGGATGGCGCCAGCGCGAGCTTTCCGAAGGTGGCCGGGTCGCTGGCTTGCGCACCTTTGCCTTGACCGGCTTATTGGGAGGCCTGCTGGCTAGTTTGCCCGATGCTTTAGGCGGATGGCCGTTATTCAGTGGCTTTCTCGGCCTGTCGCTGCTGCTGGCGGTGGCATACAGGGAAGAAGTACGATTGTCCCGCGACCTCAGCATCACCACCGCTGTCGCGCTGCTGATGACGCTCGTTCTCGGGGCACTGGCCACCAGTGGCGCAGTTGCCTTGGCCCTGGCGGCGGCGGTCATTGTTGCCGCGCTGCTTGACCTGAAACCGACCTTGCACGGCTGGCTGCGCCTGATTGAGCATCGTGAACTGACTGCCGCCCTACAATTACTGGTTCTATCCATCGTCATTCTGCCTAACTTGCCCAATGCCGGCTTTGGCCCCTATGGCGCGCTGAATCCCTATGCGCTGTGGTGGGCGGTCGTATTAATCGCCGGCCTGTCTCTTGCCGGGCATCTCGCCATGCGCTTGACGGGTTCCGAGCGCGGCATTCTGTGGACAGGTATTCTTGGAGGATTGGCTTCCTCCACCGCGACCACCGTCACATTGGCACGTCGCGCTCGCGAGCAACCGTCATTGGCCGGGATTGCCGTGGCAGGAATACTGGCCGCCTGTGGCGTGATGTTCTTTCGCATGAGCGTCCTGATCGGCATAATCCAGCCGGCACTCTTGAAAACATTCGGGCTGGCTTTGAGCCTGACCGGCTTGGCCCTGCTGCTCCTGAGTGTATGGGCTTGGCGTCGACACTCCAGGGCGGCGCCCCTGGACGGTCTCATCGCGCCAATCAAGCCGTTTGACCTTGGCACGGCACTAGGATTTGGCGTGTTCCTGGCGATGATGGCCGTCTTGGTGCCGGCCGCCAAACAATGGTTTGGCGCCAGCGGTATCTATCTGCTTTCGGCAATATCGGGGTTGGTGGACGTTGATGCCATTGTCATTTCGCTTGCGCGCATGCATGCCAGCGATAGCTTGTCCACGGCAACCGCTGTGATTGCCTTAGGCCTCGCCATCCTGAGCAATATGGTGGTCAAGGCTTCGATTGCCTGGACCACCGGAGGTACAGCTGTCGGCTGGCAGGTGTGCAAAGGCTATGCGCTTGCCATGCTTATCGGGACCATCGTTGTCATCGTGTCGGTTGCCGCGTGATGGCCTGTCGAGGCGTTGCCGGATTTCCTGCCGCCGCGTCGCCCTTCAGTTCCCTGCTTACTTTTAATAGTTCAAAGTGGTGCGTATCACCGTTATCGCAGCAAGATTACCCCAAGCTGTCCCCATGTCTGCAGAAAAGGGTTACATCAAGATTTTCTGTTAGGTAAATGGCCATGCGCGGCCGTGATAGTTTTGTGATATTCGACTGATAAGATCAAAAACAAATCCAGTTCTGTCAGGACAAGGGGTCATCCAGCCATAATCGCTTGCTAGCAATTATTTCAGCTCTTCGAGATGCCTTATTCCTGCCCTACTGGTTGGCTTCTGGATTGCCGACACTAAACACCCAGCGTATTGACTACAGTCAATCGGTTTTTCCGCACTGGATAACGGCAAACAAGCTTCATAACGCTACTTGAACCATTTAACCCCTAAGGAGAAATCATGCAAACCAGTACCGTGGAAATCGGTGACTTGCTCTCCCCGCTCGGCGCGGAAGGCGTCAAGAAACAGTTGCTGAAAATCCCGGGAGTGCATCACGTCGACGCCAATTACGCGGCAGGCAGCGCGACGGTGCACTACGACGAGGGAAAAACCACACTGGCCAAGATCCGCAGCGTGATCAACCAATGCGGCTATCACTGCCGGGGAGAACTGCTGCCGGAGCACCTTTGCAAGCCAGCGGAAGCGCAAGCAAAAGCAGCGCCCCCACCCCACCCCGCCCTGCACGAGCAGCACGTGCACCATGCCGGAAATGGCACAGCCATTCAGGAACGGGCAGCCGGGCAACCCGAGCCGGCCGTCCGGCATGAAGCACATGCCCATACAATGCAGCCCGACATGATGCATGACATGGGGCATGCGCCTGGCATGTCGATGGAAGACATGGTGATCGACATGCGCAACCGGTTTTTCGTTGCGCTCGTCTTCACCATCCCAGTATTCCTGTATTCGCCGATGGGCGCAATGTTTGGCGACTTCCCGGTGCCGTTCGGCTTGGACAGGAAGGTTTTCCTGTTCATCCTTGCGACCGGTGCGATTGCCTATCCTTCCTGGCCATTTTTTATCGCTGCCTGGCGCGCGCTCAAGTCAGGCGTACTCAACATGGCCACGCTGGTCGTGCTGTCGGTGGGGACCGGTTATCTGTTTTCGATCGGAGCCACCTTCCTGTACGACGCCGAAGTATTCTATGAAGCCGCCTCGGTTCTGCTGGTGTTCATTTTGCTTGGACACTGGCTGGAAATGCGTGCGCGCGCCGGCGCCACCGATGCCATTCGGGCGCTGATGGATCTGGCACCGCCGAAAGCCATGGTGCTGCGGGACGGCATCGAGGTTGAAGTGCCGACCGCCGACGTCCTGGTAGGCGATACCGTGGTGATCCGCCCCGGCAACAAGATTCCGGTCGACGGCATCGTGCTGAACGGCAGCTCGCAAGTGGATGAATCGATGCTGACAGGCGAATCGATGCCAGTCAAAAAGGGGGCCGGTAGCGCAGTGATTGGCGCGACCATCAACAAGAGCGGCAGCTTTCGTTACCGCGCCACCAAGGTTGGCGCCGATACCGCACTGGCCCAAATTGTCAAACTGGTGCAGGAGGCGCAAAACTCGAAGGCGCCCGGCCAGTTGCTGGCAGACCGCGCGTCCCAGTGGCTGGTGGTCGCCGCGATCGTAATCGGCGTGGGAACCTTCATCATCTGGTATTTGCTGCTGGGGCAACCGCTGCTGCTGGCACTGACGCTGACGATCACGGTGTTTGTCATCGCCTGCCCCGATGCGCTGGGTCTTGCCACGCCGATGGCGGTGATGGTCGGAACCGGCCTGGGCGCCATGAACGGCATCCTGTTCAAAAATGCCGCGGCGCTGGAAAACGCCACCAAACTCAATGTCGTCGTATTCGACAAGACCGGCACGCTGACGATGGGCGAGCCGGTTGTCGTCGACATCGTGACTGCCACCGGCATCAGTGAGCAGCAAGTGCTGAATCTGGCTGGCGCGGTCGAACAGCATTCCGAGCATCCGCTCGCGCAAGCCATCCTGAAACGCGCCGCAGGTCAAATCGAACAGGCAGCAACGGAATTTACCAACATTGACGGCCAAGGCGCGAAGGGGAATGTCAACGGGCGCACGGTTTTGCTGGGCAATCGCAAATTGATGGAGGCGGAGCGGATCGACCTCAATGGACTGGAAGCCGAAGCTACACGCTTGCAGGGCGCCGGACGCACCGTGGTCCACGTAGCTGACGGCGAACGCCTGGTCGGATTGATTGCGATTGCCGATGCCGCGCGGCCGACCTCCAAAATCACTATTGCCAAATTGCAGGAACGCGGCGTCAAGGTCGCCATGATTACCGGCGACAATCGCGCTACTGCCGAACGCGTCGGCAAGGAACTTGGCATTGACATTGTGCTGGCAGACGTACTGCCCGGGGACAAAGCTGCCAAGGTCAAGGAATTGCAGGCGCAAGGCATGAAGGTTGGCATGGTTGGCGACGGCATCAACGATGCGCCGGCACTGACCCAGGCCGACGTCGGCTTTGCGATCGGCGCCGGCACCGACGTTGCAATGGAAAGCGCCCAGGTGATCCTGATGAAAAGCGATCCGTTCGACGTGGTCGGCGCCATCGAACTGTCGCACGCCACTCTGAAAAAAATGCACCAGAACCTCTGGTGGGCGGTCGCCTACAACGTGATCGCCTTTCCGCTGGCGGCTGGCGTCCTCTATCCATTCACGCTGTCTCCGGAAGTCGCCGCGCTCTTGATGTCGGGCAGCTCAGCGATTGTAGCCATCAATGCCTTGATGCTCAAGCGCACCAAACTGACCGGGATCAAGCATGTCGATGGGCGCGGCGTCGTTGCCAAGCCTGCCGTCGCTTGACGGGAATTCCATGACGCCAGTAGACGATATCCCGCCATGGACATCAGAGATTTGCGGGCGCCCGTGCACCGCCATCCCAAAAGGTTAAGCCATGCAAGCCAACAATCGCGCCATCAGTGACAAGACAGCTAAAACCGGCAAATCCACGAAAACCAGCAGGATGACCATGACCGAGCCAAATCTGCAGCCGGCACAGGTTACGCCAAGGCAGTCGACCGCAACGATTGCGCCCGCCGTGGCGGAAGAAAGCCCCGCGACCGGACCAGCATCTCTGCTGCTGCAGGCACTTCGTTACCAGCTCGATCGCTGGCAGCGTGGCGTCCTGTTTCTCGATATTTTGCGTGAGCGGGCAAACAATATGCTGGCGCACGAGGAAGCCGGCATGCCTGCGCCGCTGGACTTCGAGTATGAAACGATTCTTGATGCGCGGTGCTTTGCGCGGCCGGCCAATTACGCCTTGCTGCGCATTACCCGCTGTCATGATACCCATGCTGCAGATTGTGAAGATGCCGGCAAGCCGCCGGTGATCATCATCGATCCCCGCGCCGGCCACGGCCCCGGCATCGGCGGCTCCAAACGCGACTCCGAAGTGGGCATGGCGCTGCATGAAGGACATGCAACCTACTTTGTGATCTTTTTTCCACTGCCCACTCCGCACCAGACGCTGGCCGACGTGCTGCATGCGCTGCGCCGATTTGTCGAGGAAGTGAGTAGCCGGCATCCCGGGAAGGCGCCGGTGCTCTACGGGAATTGCCAGGCGGGCTGGGCCGCCACCCTGCTGGCCGCCGATTGCGAAGGCTTGGCAGGCACCACGGTATTGAATGGTTCGCCGCTTTCGTACTGGGCCGGAGAATCAGATGTCAATCCGATGCGACTGGCGGGCGGTCTGCTCGGCGGCGTCTGGATGACTCGCTTGCTGGCGGACCTTGGAAATGGCATGCTGGATGGCGCTTGGCTGGTGCAGAACTTTGAGAATTTGTACCCGGCCAACACGCTGTGGGACAAGAACTACAATGTCTTTGCGCATCTGGATACTGAACGCGAGCGCTTTCTGGAATTCGAACGTTGGTGGACCGGCTATCACTTCCTGAGCAGCGAAGAGATCGTGTCGATCGTCGAGAACCTCTTCATCGGTAACAAGCTGGAACGCGGCTTGATGCGGATTTGCAATTATTGCTACGTCGACTTGAAACGGATTCGCAACCCGCTGGTGATCTTCGCCTCCAACGGCGACAACATTACGCCCCCCCACCAGGCGCTGAACTGGATTCCAACCGTCTACCCGACCACCGCTGCACTGAAACAATCCGGTCAACGCATTGTCTATCTGCTCAATACACATGTGGGTCATTTGGGTATTTTTGTATCGACCAGTGTCGCAAAACTCGAGCATCGTGCGATTCTGGAAAGTCTCGGTGATCTCGATGCGCTTGCACCCGGCTTGTATGAAATGAAAATCAGCAATCCGACCGGCGACCCTGATTGCCGCAAGCCGCAGTATTCGGTGAGCTTCGAGGAGCGTCTGGTGGAACAAATTCACTATAACTATCCGCAGGAGTCATTCGAGAAAGTGCAAGCCGTATCGGAATGGAATGCATTCCTGTACCAGCATACGATTAGCCCATGGATTACCGCATTCGCCAATCCGCTGAGCGCAGAAGCCCTGAAATGGCTGCATCCGATGCGTCTCGGCCATACGGCATTTTCCGACAAGCTGAATCCATGGATGATCCCGCTAAAGATGCTAGCGCCCTGGGTTGCCAGCACCCGTATGCCGGCCGATGAAAGCAGCCCGTTTGTAACAATGGAAGGCGAAGCCAGCAAGGTGATTTCCAGCGTGCTGAACAGTTACCGGCAAATCAGGGATTCTGCCAGCGAGCGACTTTTTTCCATGCTGTACGGCCGCAGTCCGGGTTAAACATATCCTATGCGGCCGCTTTTACGAAGTAACACTGCAAGGAGATAATCATGCAATGGCTTTCACAAAACTGGATCTGGATCGTATTCGCGATCGGAGTCTTCCTGCTGATGCGGCGGGGCGGCATGGGGTGCGGCATGGGTCATGGCCATTCGCACGGCAATGACGGGCCCGCTCAGCATCATGGGGATAGCAGCGATAGCCAATCCAAGGATCCCGTCAGCGGCGAGCTCGTTAATCCCGAGACGGCCGTCAATGCCATGTACCAGGGACGCGTGTATTACTTCGCATCGCGCGAAAACCGTGAAAAGTTCGAAGCGTCACCCGCCCAGTATGCCGCTTCCGCAACTGACCACCATCATCGACGGCATGGCTGCTGAGGACGGCGCCGCCGCATACAGAGATACGCCGCCGGTAGCGGCGGCAATTCACTTTCCCATCCTGCTGGCGGCGGCATTGTCTATCTCGATGGCTTATGGCGTGACGCTTCCGATTCTGCCCTTCATCATCGAGCGCACACTGGATGCCGATGCGGCGGCCATTGCATGGCATACCGGTGCCCTCACCGGCCTATACACCTTTACGCTGTTTGTTTTATCTTCCTTCTGGGGTGCATTTTCGGATCGCATCGGCAAGCGGCCGGTCATCGTCATCGGGCTGATTGGCAGCAGCGCGGGATTGCTCTTGCTCGATAGCGCCACGACCTTACCTGCGCTGTATCTGGCACGGGGGGTCAGCGGCGCATTGTCGGCGGCAGTGCTTCCGGCAGTGCTGGCTCTAGTTGCCGAGGCTTCACAGGCGTCCGAGCGCCCGCGCAAATTTGCCATCATTTCATCGGCGACAACTGTCGGTTTCCTGCTCGGCCCGATCATGGGCAGCTGGCTGTCGCCAATGGTGCTCGCACCTCTTGCCGGCATGCGCATTGCCGGCTTTCTGATGCTGGACTCGCCTTTTTTTGCCGTGGCGCTGACCAGCTTGCTCATTACGATCCCGCTCATTTTCCTGCGCTCGCATAAAAAGTCATATCGCGCCAATGCCGCGATAGCGCGCGATAGCCTGAACGCCGCCGATCAATCGGGCATAAACCTTGGCCTATTATTTACCTGTATCACAGTATTTGGCATTACCATCGCGGAAGTCGGGATCACGTTGCTTGGCAAACAAGTGCTATTGCTGCAACCAGCGGGTATCGTAAAGTTTTTCTTGCTTTGCAGTGTCGTCATGATTTTGGTGCAGATCGGCGTTTTCCCGTTATGCATGCAACGGTTTGCCTTGCCGTCATTGATTGCCGCCAGTCTGTTTGTGGATACCGCCGGACTGGTGCTGATTGCCTTTGTCAGATCGTCGGATAGCATCATGCTTGCCTTTGCGCTCGTTTCGTCCGCTACCGCGATCCTGATTCCCGCATTGGCCACGCTGATTTCTGAAGCTGCCGGCCCAACTCAGGGCAAGGCAATGGGCCAGCAGGCCTCCGCCGCCAACTTGGGACAGGCGCTGGCTGCGTCGTTGACTGGAGCCTTGTTTCTCGTGACGCCGGGTACACCATTTATGGCCGGTGGCGCTGTGGCGGCCTTTGGGCTGCTGTTGGCGTACCGGCTGCACAACAAGCGATAATCCTGCCAAATGTGGCCTGGAGGGGGGAAATTCATGCATGTGCTGGTTCGGTTGTGGCAAGTCAATATCGCATTGTGGGGCCATCTTGTCTGGTGGGGCTGCGTGCGGACGCGGCTGATTCGGCCTTCTACTCCTCCTCCCCTGCGCTTTGCTGCCATGCTTGAATCCCTTGGCACCACCTTTGTGAAGCTTGGCCAGGGGCTCAGCCTGCACAGCGAATTCTTGCCAGACGACTACATTGCGGCACTTCAGAAATTGCAAGACCATGTTGGCCCCTTCACCGGCGAGCTGGCCTGGGAAGAAATCACGCGTTCGCTGAATCAGCCTTTGTCCCGCGTCTTTGCGCAATTCGATGCACAGCCGCTGGCCGCCGGCTCGATTGCGCAAGTGCACCGGGCTGTGCTGATGGATGGCCGAAACGTGATCGTGAAGGTACGCCGCCCCGGCATCAAGCGACAAATCGATGAAGACGTGCGGATTCTGCGCTGGGTGGTCAGAGGCGTACTCCTTGTGTTGCCGCGCTTTCGGCGCTTTGCACCGCACGACCTGATCGATGAATTGTCACGCAATCTGCACAAGGAGATCGCATTTCGTCAGGAAGCGGCGAATATCGTCCGGTTCGTCACGCTGTTCCGCGACTCGCCTACCATCTTTGTGCCTGCTGTCATGCCCGACTTGTGCTCGGACTGGGTACTGGTTCAGGAAATGAGCATGGGCCGGCGCATTGATGACGCGGCATTTCAGGCAGACGGCCCGCGTCTGGCGCAGAACCTGGTCGATGCCTACGTACACCAGTTCTTTGTCGCCGGCGTATTCCATGGCGACCCTCATCCGGGCAACCTGTTCGTCTTGTCTGATGGAAGAATCTGCATGCACGATTTCGGCCTGATCGGCTTTCTGGATCAGGCAACCCGTACCAATCTGGTCGCTTTCATGCAAGCCTTTGTCCAACAGGATGGCGAATGGCTGCTCGATGCCTGTCTGGATCTTGGCATTCTAAGCGGCAAGCTGGACAGGACCCAGCATCGCACTGGACTGGAAGAAGTGATCCAGGACTATGCCCACCTGCCGCTGCGCGACTGGTCGTTTGGCGAAGCGTTCATCCGGATTGCACGCATGGGCAAAGGTCAGCATGTCCGCATTCCCCATCACTTGCTGGTGCTGCTGCGCGCCGTGTTTCTGATGGAAAGCACCGTGCGCACACTCGATCCCGAGTTCAACCTGTTCGAAGGCTTGTTCGCCAAAGCGGGAGGCATTCTCAAGGATAAGGTGCAACCCGATTTCGATGAACTCGCGGCCCGCATCAAGTATGAATCCCTAGTGTCGCTCAGGGAGCTGCCTGCGGGCTTGAGCCGGATGATGCATCGCCTGCGCTCGGATGGCCTCGTCCTGTCGTTCCACCATGCTGGCCTAGACGAGATGCGCAATGAGGTCAAGCACGCCAGCAACAAGATATCGCTGGCCCTGATTACCCTAGGACTCTATATCGCTGCATCACTACTAATGCAGCACAGCATTGGCCCGCGCATTGCCGGCATGCCCGTACTGGCTGCATTCGGCTATGGGCTGGCATTATGGCTCACACTGCGGATCGTGCGCAGCGTATCGAAAAGCGAGTAATGCTGTTATGCGTCGACAAGGACGCATCCATCTTGGCAATGTTACCCGGCTGCCCGTACATCGCCGGAACAAGCTTATTTGCCGTCGCGTGGATGGTAATGCTTGGACTTATCCTAGTCGGCCTTACGCTTCGCGGGCTTGCTGTCAGCCGATTTTTCCTGCGGCGCAATGCCGGTCTTTTCCTGCATATGGGAGTGCGGCGGCATTTTTTTCGCCGCAGGCTGCTCCGCTTGCGTGACGTCAACCTGACGCTTGTCCGCATCATTTGCCGCATGGGCGCCCACGCCCAAAGACAGGGAAGTGGCCGCAGCCAAGAGGGAGAAATAAAGTAAGGACTGCAGTTTCATGGTGAGACTCCTGAAGGTTTGATGAAGCATCCAAACTGCACGTAGTGGAAATGACCATGCTACACCTTCCCGGTCGTCACCCAGCCTGACCTGACCATGACGTTTTGTCAGGCTGGGTGACGACCGGTGTGGCGTACCGCCATCAATGGCAGCAGCAACCGCCTCTGGGCTTTGGCGTGGCGGCTTGCACAGCGTTGGTGTCATAGCCAGCCTGACGAACCGCCGCCTGCAATTGCTCCGGGGTCGTCAACTCATTGTCGAACTCGACCGTTGCGGCAGCACCTGCCAGCGAGACATTGACGCTGCCGACGCCAGCCACTGAGCGCAAGGTTTTCGTTACGCGGGCAACACAGCTGCCGCAAGTCATGCCAGTCACGTTAAATGATGTCGTTTGCATTGCAATATTCCTTTATCAAGTAGTAATGAACCTACCCCAGTATTCCCACCGCGGCGATTCTGCGGTGGTACAAATTCACTGTAGACCTTCCCATGATGGCAAGGTCAAGCTTTTGCCAGCAATTTTTATTTCTTGCGCCTGTCACGTCTTTTGCGGCCCTGCTCCCGCGTATAGGGCGGGCTGCGCCACCATCCCTCCCGAAGCACCACGCACACGATGATGGCGATCATCATGATCCACAGCAAGAGGATGGTGTTCATTAATTCGATTGGCACCCAGCGCCCATGGAGGATCATAGCGATCGCGTCGTTCAGTGTTTTCTGGGGATCTTGCCCGCGCCAGAAGTGGCCTCCTAACGGATGCCGACCTTGCGTTGCTCCATCCGCACGTAGGCAGTGATATGCGCAGCCCCATCCGGCGTCACGGCCGGCACCGGCGTCATGTCGCCGAACTGCCAGTGATGCGCCCTCCTTCAGCCTTTCCAAGTGCTGCCGCCGTATCGTCGGTTTGATTTTGCATCAGTCAGGCCTCCTGCCACCACGGTAATGCATTGCGGCATAGCGTCATGCAAGGCGCCCGGCTTGACGCCGGACTGCCGCGGTTGCCGGCACCCCAAGGCTCCCTGGTCAGGCTTGGCGGTCCCAGTCCAGTTGTCGCTCAGCCGTGGGAGCGGATCGGAAGTAAAGATAAATAATGAAACTCAGCAGGGCGGAGAAAAAACACCAGACCGAGAACAGCGCCACAGTATAAAACCAGTATGCGACAAAAAAGAGTAGCAATGCCAGCACGCCGAACACCTGCACCAGACGATGGCTGGAAAAGAACGACACCACGCAGGTTGCCAACAGGTACAGCAGCATGGTCGGCAGTTCATAAAAATGCGGCGAAACATACACGATATGTTCCTCCGCAACAGCTGTCACGGGATATCGGACGATGAAGTACAGCAGATAAAGGCCGATGGCCAGGCCGACCGCTTGGAACAGGCGCATGGCGTTGCGTCGCCAACGCACCGGTTCCAGCAAGCCAACCGCAAAAGGCACGAAGATTGGCCACAGCGTATGCGAAAACACGGAAAACAGGTAAGTCGTGGTGTAATTCAAGAACGCTGCATCGTAGCGGAATGACAGCCATAGCATGCCTTCGATAATTTGCTGAACGCCAAAAAACACCGGAATCAGGGCAAACGGCAAGTCAGCCTTGCGCGTGGTCTTTTTCAAGGTCGCCACGCCGACCACAGACAGCGATACGCCTGCCACGAAACTGGCCGTCGCAGAAAAACACATGATTCTCTCCCTCCAACTATATGAATCTGCTGCGTGATACCTCAGCGGGACGCAACCCCATTGCCACCCACTCGTTTTTCATGCTGTTGTGAGAACCACTCTTAAGAGTTGACCGTGCATCAAAGCACGGTTACTTGGTCCGGCAGCTCATTGGCATTCAGGTCGGACGCGGGGAAATACCGGGCCAGCTGCGCCGACACCGCGGCGATGCCCTGCAGCGCGCCTGACTCGAACCGACCGCTGGCAAATGCTTCCTGCATGGCGTCGACAATATCGCGCCAAACGGAATCATGACAAGTTTTACGATGGATCCCGCGGTCGGCAATTACCTCGACGGCCTTGTCCGCCAGCAGCACGTAGATCAGTACGCCGCTGTTGTGGTCGGTATCCCATACGCGCAGCTCGCCAAACACCTCGATTGCGCGCTGATGCGGCGTCACGCCACCGATCACCTGCATCGGTGCCAGGGCGGCTTCCACCGCAAAGCAGATTTCGCCCAAGTGGCTGGCTTCGGCAGCCTGGATTGCCGATTGAATTGCATTCAGGCTGCGTTCCGGAAAATACCGGTTGATCTGCCTGCGCGTGGTGAGCAGGTGGCGAATCAGACGCGGAATGCTCATGGCTACCACCTCCCCGACGCGCCGCCGCCGCCAAAGCCACCGCCGCCGCCACCAAAGCCCCCAAATCCGCCCCCGCGGCGGCCATGGCCGTGACCCAGGACCACGCCGCCCAGCCCACCGTGCCCTCCCCCCAGCAGTGCAAACAGGAAGCCCACCACCCCGGCCAGGATAGCGCTGGCCAGCAAGCCGGCAATGAACCAAGCGGCCAGACCGATCATGCCACCTGTCGCGACAGCGCCGCCCATCCGCCCGAACATCGAACGCAAGACGCTGCCCAGCACCACCGCTGCCACCAGCACCACCGGTAGCAATTGCCCGACATCCGGGATTTGGCCTGCCGGGGAAGGCCTGCCAACGGCCGGCAATGGCTCGCCGTCGATCACCTTGATCATGACATCGACGCCGGCACTGATGCCGCCGTCATAGTCATTTTGCTTGAAACGCGGAACAATGATGTCGTCGATGATGCGCTTTACCGTGGCATCGTTCAGTGCGCCTTCGAGGCCATAACCGACCTCAATGCGTACCGACCGATCGTTCCTGGCAACCACCAGGAGTGCGCCGTCATCGACCTTCTTGCGTCCGATCTTCCATTGTTCGGCAACCCGAATGGCATACTGCTCGATGGCTTCCGGCCGCGTGCTCGGAACGATCAGAACGGCGATCTGGCTCCCTTTACGCTGCTCGAATTCGCGCAGACGATTCTCCAGCGCCGCCTGCTGCTCGGGACTCAAGGTGGCGCCTAGGTCGACGACACGGTTTGTCAGTGGCGGAACGACCATCAATTCAGCGGCGGCATGGACGATGCCGAAGCCTGTGAGCAGGATCAGCGTAAATAGCCAGCGGAACATGCGCATGGGAACCTCACTTGGCTGATGCCGGTACGGCATCGAAATTCACCTTCGGCGCATTGGAGATCGCTTTCTCATTGTCGACCGTAAAATTGGGTTTCACCGCGAAGCCGAACGCCATGGCCGTAAGGTTGGTCGGAAAGGAACGGACCCGGACATTGTAGTCCTGCACCGTCTGGATGTAGCGGTTGCGCGCCGCCGTAATCCGGTTTTCCGTGCCTTCGAGTTGCGCCTGCAGATCGCGGAAGCTGGCGTCGGCCTTCAATTGCGGATAATTTTCACTGACCGCCAACAAGCGCGACAAGGCGCCCGACAGCGCGCCCTGCGCCGCCTGGAATTTGGCCAGAGCGGCCGGGTCGCTCAGGACTTCCGGCGACACCTGCATGGAGGTGGCCGCCGCGCGCGCCTTCGTTACCGCTTCCAGCGTGTCCTTTTCATGCGCGGCATAGCCCTTGACAGTATTGACCAGGTTCGGCACCAGGTCGGCGCGCCGCTGATACTGGTTCACCACCTCGGCCCAGCTTGCCTTGATCTGTTCGTCATTGGCTTGCAGATCGTTATAGCCGCAACCGCCCAGCAAGGCTGAAATAGCCAGCATCCATCCCATCATTAGTTTTCGCACAATATTTCCCCTTTATCAACCGTATTCAAATACATCCATTACACTGCCAGCAAGGCCTGCACCGATGCCACCACTGCCCCGGACAAGTCGATCGCGTTGGTCGGATGCCAAACCGTATTGCAACTGATAATGCGCTCGACGCCGGCGGCTATTTTTTTCGACAGCACCGATGCGACGAGTTGTCCATCGCTATCCAGATCCAGCGGCCGTTCCAACAGGATCAGGAAGTCGTCGGCGGGGCTAAGGCTGATGCCCCCACCCCAGACGACACACCCGCCTTCACGCGTGACGACACGGCGAATGCGATATCCAGGTTGACCGGCGCGAGCGTTTCCATCGTATCGGCGGTTCCCACCGGCGACTTAATCGCGCGCGAAGATGTCTTCGGAATCGTCAATCCGCATGCCGCGACAATGGCCACCACCAGCGGCGTCGTGCGGTTGCCAGGCAAGCCACCCACGCAATGCTTGTCGACGATTGACTGGGCATCCCAGCGCAAGCGCGTGCCGGCTTCCTGCATCGCGCGCGTCAGGGCGATGGTCTCATCGACGGACAGCTTGTCGCCAGCGCAGGCGGCAATGAACGATGCCGTCTGGATATCGGAATAGTTCCCCTGCACGATATCCCGAATGATTTCGCCGGCTCCCTCCGCAGTGATGGGATTGCCGTAAATTTTCGCTCGCACCCGTGAAAACGACTGAATCGGCGCGGGATGCAGGACATGAATTTCATCGCCATCCTGCCCGCCGAGCGCGCGCCAGGCCGATTCGGACAAGCCCGCCTCGCCATGATCCAGCATGGATGAAGTCACCACATTGAGCGTCGCAATCATATGCCGGTCCTTGTAGCGGACTTCGATACGCGTCTGAGCTTCAAATCCCTCGCTTTTGCACACATGGCAATCGCTGCGCATATAAATGACAAACTCCTGGTAGGTATCGATACGCAGGCGGCGCAAGCGCAATCTATTGTATGGACTATTCTGGGATTGCCCGGCAGTTGGGTTGGGCGAATCAGACTGCATATTTCCCCATTAAAATTCGAAGGTTTCGCGGTATTCCGGCACCGTGCAATGCCAGCCACGCTCGGCCTCGATCCGTTTGCGCAGCGCATCCGCCGCATCTGGCTCGCCATGAGTGATGAAGACGTTTTTGGGTGGGACGGAAAAATGGCTCAGCCACGTCAGGATTTCATCGGCATCGGCATGGGCGGAAAGGTTGTCGATTTGCGCAACTTGGGCACGCAGCGGCACGAACTGGCCGTGGATCTTGATCGACTCGGCGCCAGCCAGCATGGCTGCACCCCGGGTGCCGCCGGCCTGGTATCCGGCAAAAAGAATGGTATTGCGCGGATCGGGTGCGAATGCTTTCAGATGATGGAGCACGCGCCCGCCGGTGGCCATGCCGCTGGCAGCGATGATCACCATCGGCATGCGCTGCTGATTGAGCGCCTTGGACTCCTCCACAGAATTGATGATCTTCGCCGCGTGACACATCGCATCGCATTGCTCGTCGGTCAGACGATGATTTTTTCGATACCGGTGGTAGATGGCCGTCGCATCCTTGGCCATCGGGCTGTTCAGAAAAACAGGCAACAATTTGGGGATGGCGCCCGATTCCTTGAGCAAATGAATGAAGTACATTAATTCTTGCGCACGGCCGACTGCAAACGCGGGAATGACGACCACGCCACCCCGGCTCACCGTCTCCCCGATGATATTACCCAGTATCAGCAATGGATCGGTTGGGTCATGTCGCCGGTTGCCGTAAGTGGATTCGATGATGAGGTAATCGGTCTCCTTCACCGGCGTAGGCGCCACCATGATCAAATCATTCAGCCGGCCCAGATCGCCCGAGAATGTAATGGTTTTACCCTTGAATTTGAGCGACACGATGGCCGCGCCCAGGATATGCCCTGCCGGCGACAGTGTTGCCTGCAGCCCTGTAGCGAGTTCCTGCGGAACACCGAAGTCCAAGGGCGAAAAAAACTTGAGCGCCTGGACGGCATCTTCCTCTGTGTAAAGGGGCAGCGCGGGCTGGTGCTTGGAGTAGCCATGCCGGTTCGCATAGGCGGCGTCTTCTTCCTGCAAATGGCCGCTGTCCGGTAAGAGAATCTTGCACAGGTCATAAGTGGCTTCACTACAAAAAATCTTGCCTTTGAAGCCTTGCTTGATCAGCAAAGGCAGATAGCCGCTGTGATCCAGATGGGCATGCGTGAGTACCACCGCGTCAAGTTCCGACACCGGGATCGGCAGCGGTTCCCAGTTGCGAAGCCGCAGCTGCTTATAGCCCTGAAACAACCCACAATCAATCAGTATTTTGGCCGAGCCGGCTGTCAGCAGGTATTTCGATCCGGTCACAGTGCCGGTGGCGCCTAAAAATTGCAACTGCATTACATCACCCTTTCATATCAATACGGATAATGCGCTTTTCACCACAGGCGCTGTGCGCGAATGATCAGAGGGCCAACACACCGACTTCAAGCGCTCGTCAAGCATCGGGGGAGCAAAGATGAACATTCCCGGTTAAATAATGGAGCCGTCATACTGCCGTGCTTGACCGCCAAAACCGACAGCCAGCGTCGGCTTAATGTCTTTGGCGTGCCTGCTGCGCGGCCCTACCCCATTTCGGCCAAAACCGCGGCGTCTGGATTGCATACTGGCGCCATGCATCGCCAAATTCGGTTTCGGCCACTTTTTCCTCGGACTTGGCCAGACGCACATACATGTAAACCAGAATCGGGAACATGATCAGCGTAAGGAGCGTCGGCCATTGCAGCAGGAAGCCGAACATGATCAGGATAAAGGCAACATATTGCGGATGCCGCATGCGCGCATAGACACCCTCGGTAGCCAGCTGGCGAGACCTCTGCGCCTTGTACAGTACGCGCCATGCCGACGACAGCAGAATAAAACCGCCGAAGATGAATACACTACTCAGGAAATGGAACGGTCCGAAATGGGGATTGCCTTTCCAGCCAAAGATCATTTCCAGCAGATGACCGGCATCATGGGATAACCAGTCAATGCCGGGAAAAGTCTTGGAAAGCCATGGCATCAACAAATAGATTGTCACGGGAATGCCATACATTTCCGTAAACAAAGCCACCAGAAATGCCGAAAATGCGCCGAACGAGCGCCAGTCGCGCGCGTTTTGTGGCTTGAAAAAGCTGAAGGCAAAGATGATGAAAATGGCGGAGTTGATAATGACCAGAGACCACAGACCATAACCGGATTGCGTATCGTGTTGCATCAGGATTCTCCCTTTTTATTGTTTCTCGTGTCGTCATTGCCGTGCCGGTGGCCACCACCGTGCCCACCGTGCATAAAAAAATGCAGCAGCGGACAGGCCAGAATCAGCAGAAAGGGCAAAAAGGGGATGATATGGGCGCGATGTTCGGTAAAGAGGAAATACGCCGCGACCAGCAGAAAGCCAATCAGAACTAGCTTCGATCTCGACAATGTCTGTCCCTCCTCACTTTCCTGATGCTCATGATTGACATGGTTGGTCATTTTGGGCTCCTGTGTATAAAATTTATTTAGCGGCCAGTACTGTGCCGGTATTCGAATTCAGCCGACACAGTGGTGTGAGTCGAAGGTCGGTTGATGTCTATTTGAATCCGATAAGGCGTTTCGCCGGCCGGCATGTTGAAATAATTCCCGTAACTGACGACGTTATTTATCTTCATGACTTGCAACGGTCTTTTCTCGTGACTCAATCCGAGTGGAATCACCGTGGCGGTGACCGTGGCGTCCGTGATGCGCTGCGCCGTCTTGGCGTCGTAAAGCGTGACGACCAGATGATGAGTACCATACGCTGGGCGTCTTTTGCCATGCATGCGTTCTTCGCCATGCTGTTTCACATGGGATTGCACCACCTCGATAGGTACCACGCCGTAATGGATATCAATGTCGTTAACGGTTTTGTGCTGCGGCGTGTCCCCTGCCCACGTAAAGGCTGTGGAACAGGCTACAGTGGAAACACCAATGAAGCGAACGAGCGACGTTACCATGATCAGTTTACTCTTAAAGTTTTCGCGTCTCATTTCAATTTACCACCAGGATTTTTCCTGATCTGCCAAGCGCCCCACACCATGATGGCGGGACAAACGATGGCAAAGGCAATCACCACCGCGGTCAACCAACTCCACCCCCAACTGGCCAGCGCAAGAACGCTGATTAACACTGCCAGAATCGGGCATATCCAAAGCCAGCGGTTCATCACAACCTCCTATGCTTTCAATGACGTGATTTTCTGCCCCTTGAGTAACGCAGAATTGACGATGACGGAAAGGGAGCTCAATGCCATCGCCGCGGCAGCGATAATCGGATTGAGAAAACCCAGCGCCGCAATGGGAATGCCAACGGCGTTATAAATAAAGGCCCAGAACAGGTTTTGCTTAATTTTTCTCATCGTGGCCCGGGACAGTCTGATCGACGCGACGACATCGCGGACGTCGTTCTTGATCAGGATGATGCCGCCCGTTTCCTTGGCGATGTCCGAGCCGGAGCCGATGGCAATGCCAATGTCGGCAGTCGCGAGCGCCGGCGCATCGTTCACGCCATCGCCCACCATTGCCACGACTTTTCCCTTGCGCTGCAGATCGGAAATGACCTTCGCCTTGTCGGAGGGAAGCACCTCGGCGATCACAGTCGCAATCCCCAGCTCCTTGGCAATCGCCTCGGCCGTGCGCCGGTTGTCGCCGGTCAGGAGCACCACTTCGACATGCGATGCCTGCAGATCGGCGATCGCCTCCCGGGCTTCCGGCTTCAGGGTATCGGCCACGGCGATCACGCCCACCAGCACCCGCCCTCGCCCCACCAGCATGGCGGTTTTACCTTCCAGTTCCAGTGCCATCAACACAGATTCTGCACCGGACGTATCGATGCCTTGTTGCTGAAACAAGCGGCGATTTCCGAGAAACACCGCTTCGCCATTTACCTCCCCCCGGATGCCGTGACCGGGAATGGCCTGGAGACCATCCGCTTTCGGGAACACTAGTTGCCGATGCTGGGCAGCTCGAACAATCGCCTCGCCCAGCGGATGCTCGGACCCGGCTTCGATAGCCGCAGCCAGCGTCAGCACCGAGCTGTCATCGCTCCCATCCAATGGCACGATATTGGTGAGGTTGGGTTCGCCTTTAGTCAGCGTGCCGGTCTTGTCGAACACAACCGTATCCAAGTTCTGCGCCCGTTCCAGCACTTCGCCACCACGGATCAGAATGCCGGCTTCCGCCCCCTTGCCGACCCCGACCATCAATGCCGCAGGCGTTGCCACACCGAGGGCACAGGGACAGGAAATGATCAGTACCGCGATGAAGGCTAGCAAACCCTGCGGGAAATTACCTGTGATCCACCAGCCAAAAAAAGCGATAAATGCCACGCCGACAACTGCCGGCACGAAATAGCCGGTGACCTGATCCGCCAGTCGTTGGATCTGCGCAGTGCTGGCTTGCGCATCTTCCACCNNCGCCGCCGATGACAGCCGAGCCCGCCTGTTTTTCCACCGGCATCGATTCGCCGGTCAACATCGATTCGTCAACCGCAGAACTCCCCTCGGCAACCGTCCCATCCGTGGGAATTTTCTCGCCCGGCTTGACGATGACCATCTCCCCGACCATGATGTTTTCCGCCGGAATTTCCGTTTCCACACCATCGCGGATGACATGCGCCGTGGCCGGCTTCAAATCCAGTAATTTCCGTACCGCCGCGGAGGATTTTTTCTTAATCAGCTCTTCCATGTACTTGCCGAGCAAGACGAAGGCGATAATCACGGCCGACACTTCGAAATACACATCCCGCTCTTCGACCTTGACGGGCAAAACTTCAGGAAAGAACAGGACGGCGACGCTATAAAAATAGGCAACGCTGGTACCCAGCGCGATCAGAAAGTCCATGTTGATGCTGCGGCTTCTGATCGCGTTCCAGGCGCCCTTGTAAAAGCTCCAGCCGCCGATGAACTGCACAGGCGTCACCAGCAGGAAAAGCCACATCCCCCACGTCAGCCAGGGAAGCGCCGGGATCGGCACCCAGGTCAGAATCGTGGCACCTGCCGCCAGCGCGATAAACGCGCCGGCCCGGAAAATCGCCAGCACCAGCACGCCAGTCATGGCGATCGCCACGCGCTTTTTCATTGACTTGAGTTCAGTCTCTGGCGACTCAAAGGTCCGCTTGCAGGTTTCGCTGCAAAAGTAATAGGCGCGTCCGGCACGCTCGGTTTTGAGTGCAGTCGCTTTGTCTACCATCATGCCGCAGATCGGATCCTTGGCCATTTCTTTCGACTTGGGCGCGGCCGTGGCTTGCAAAGGCATGGTCGGAACAGCTGCCAGTGTCACCTGCTGATGCTGGTGATCATGCTCATGGCAGGCCTGGTCCGGAGCGGTAATGGCACTGCCGACATAATGTTGCGAGTGAGACAAAAATGTACTTTTGCATTTCGCCGAACAGAACCAGTATCGAACGCCGTTGTAATCGGCATTGCCTGCTGCCGTTTTTGCATCGACCTGCATGCCGCAAACCGGGTCTTTAAGCATGTTATCCCCCGTTATTAACGAGTGAAATTGGCAGGTTGGTCTACAGCCAATCCTGAATCGCCAGGATCCGGGCCAAACCAATCAGGCAATACCAAATTGAGAAATGGAAACGCTTATCCACGAGCTACCGCTATTGCCTACCCAATGACATTCAGACGATTTCCTCATTGTTTAGGATAGCCGCAAATAATCACGGAATTATCACAGAAGCGATCAGGTGGAAGGAATGCAGAAAAACTGTCAGGCTGTCGCCGCCGGTTTAGTACCACGTGCGGCAAGATGTTCCATGACAGGGAGTGAAAAACGCAACTGGGCACCCCCTGCAGGCGTATTGCACGCTTCCACTACTTCACCATGCATCTCCATGGTGCGCCGCACGATGGCTAGGCCGAGGCCGGAATTCGTCGGCGAATCTGCGCGTGCGCCATTTCCGCGGTAAAATCGCTCAAAAATGTGCGCCATGTCCGCTTCAGCAAAACCGGTGCCACTGTCGATCACCGATACCCAGACCTTGTCATTCATCCGTTGCAACTGGATTTGCACAGTCCCTTCCGGCGGCGCATGGCGTAGCGCGTTATCGATCAGATTGCTGAGTGCTCTCTCGATGAGACCCAGATCGGCGCGGACAAACGGCATCCTCTCATGGGCTTGGCCTACCAATATGATATTTTTGTTACTCGCCTGCGGAGCAAATTTTTGCACAACATCTTGCACTAGCTCATCAATCCGAAAGGACTCGGGTTGTAAAGCAATTTGCCCCGAATCGAGCTTGGCAAGATAAAACAGCGTGGTGATGAGTTGGCTCAGCGACCGGGCTTGACGCAAGGCGATCTGTAGGTATTGTTGCCGCTCATGCGGACTCAGCCCTTCGTCCTTGAGCAAAAGGGTGTCCAGATACCCCTGGATGGAAGCCAAGGGCGTACGCAAGTCATGCGAGACATTCGTGATGAACTCGCGCCGGAGGGCATTGGATTGCTCGATTTCGTGCATTTGCGCCTGCATTTGCCCTGCCATGCGGTAAAAGGTAGCGGCAAGCACATCGATTTCATCCCCCGAAGCGGCCAGTTGCTTGCCGCTTCCCAATTCACCCGTGAAATGATTTTCCCGGAAGCCTTCCATCGTCAATGCTAATTGTTTCAGAGGGCGCACAATAAAATGCAGCGACAACAATCCCCCCGCCAAGGCCAGCAGCAAACTGGCGATGACCATCCATGCGCCTTCGCGCGTAATGTAATTCAGGCGCAAGCCTTGGGCAAATTCATCGTGCTCTTCGCTATGCACAATGACATACAAATATTGCTCGGGACTGCCCTTATTTTCCAGGCGAATGACCGAGAAAATTTCATGGTCACGCCGTTCTGAAGGATCATCGCCCAAGATGGGAAAATTGGGTTTTGGTTGCAAAAAGCGCTGGATTGGTAGCAGAGAAACACTGTTCGAAGCCAACGGCTTATTTTCAGGAAAATGCGCCATGATCATCCCGCCAGCATCCAGAATGAAAACTTCATACTGTGGGTTCGCACTGAGAAGGCGTGCAAAACTAGGTGCGACAGCAGCGGGATCGGCCCATCCTGAAGACGTCCAGCCTGCCAGGGCAGCAAAGCGTGGGGCAATGTCAGCGTGATATTTTTGCAGGACTTCCTGGTGGTAGACGGCATGCGAATACCGCACAATCATCATGAAAACCAGGCTCATTAGGAGCCCGAACAGGATCAGTACCGCCACCAGCTTGCGGAAAATCGTTTTAAACACGTGAAATCAGTGATTGTGAAATTCGGCCATCTTGTAGCCAACGCCCCATACGGTCACCAGATATTCCGGCTCTCCGGGGTTAGTTTCTATCTTGGCGCGCAAGCGATTCATGTGGGAATTCACGGTGTGTTCATAGCCTTCAAATCCCTCGCCCCATACCGCGCTCAATAATTGCTGCCGGGTGAACACCCGCCCGGGGTGGCTGCCGAGATGACACAGCAATTCAAATTCCTTCGAGGTGAGTTCGATGGATTTTTTGCCAAGCTGGACCTGTCTCTGGGGCACATTGATCATCAGTTCCTTGATGCACAAGACGCTATTGAAGGAATCGATATTGGCAGCCGCATGGCGTGCCTCGTTACGCCGAAAAATCGCTCGCACACGTGCAAGGAATTCCGGAACGTTAAACGGCTTGGTGACATAGTCGTCGGCGCCGGCATCCAATCCTGCGACACGATTGCATTCCGCAGTTTTAGCGGTCAACATTAATATCGGTGTAAGGGGATGTTGCCGACGCACCTTGCGGCAAACATCAATACCACTCATGCCAGGCAACATCCAATCCAGCACGATCAAGTCGTAAGCGGCATTTTGAGCATGCGCCAAGCCGCTGAGCCCATCTTCGGCCAACATGACTTCGCAATCCATGTCACACAGATGCAGAGCGACAAGGTTGCGAATATCCGCCTGATCTTCAACAATTAAAACTTGCCATGTCATGATAGCGCTCGAATTCCCATTAAATTACACAAAAGATAATAGATCAGAATTCAAAGAAACATTGACGGATATCAAATGCATCAGATAAATTAATTTACAAATTAGCAATGACAAGCTTTCGTCCGTATTCAGATTACTATGCCATGTGCATGCATATTAATGAAATCTTCAAATTATGGCGAATGACTTAACTATTGCGATAACGTCCGTTCCATTAGCCTACCGCTCCAGGCTCAAGGCGGAAATCTGTGAGCATAAAGGCATCGGTCATCCCGACAGTATCTGTGATGGCATCGCCGAAGCTGCCTCCCAGGCGCTTTGCCGCGCCTATCTGGAACATACGGGGGCGATCCAGCACTGCAACGTCGACAAGGCGTTACTGATCGGCGGAGAAGCCAGGCCGCGCTTTGGCGGCGGACAAATCCTGCAGCCCATCCGCTTGATCCTATGCGGCCGGGCCACGCCGCTACGGGCACCACGCACCGTACAGGAGATCATCGGGACTGCCGTCCAGGAATATTTAGCCGATCACTTGCGCGTGCCTACCGATCTGTTTCAAATCGAAGTAGTGGTGCGCAACGGCAGTGCGAATCTGCAGCAGGTATTTTCGAGCGCCCGCGCCGTCGCCAGGGCCAACGACACATCGTTTGGCGTCGGTTATGCGCCGCTTTCCCGCTTGGAAAAAGCCGTCTTGCAAATCGCGGAATTGCTGAAGTCGCCCGCATTCCGCGGCCTGTTTCCCGCTGCGGGTGATGATTTCAAGATCATGGGCAGGCGCATCGATACCGACATGGCGTTTACCATTGCCCTAGCGTTTATCGATCGCCATATCCCGCGCGCCGCCGACTACCAGGCCATCAAGCAGCAAGTGCAGGAGCATATCGTTGACTCGATGGGCGTCGGCCACGACATTCGTATCAATACCCTGGATGCAGATGTGGTGCAGAGCGAAAACGATGCGTTCCTGACCGTGACTGGCTTAAGTGCGGAGCATGGGGATGATGGCCAAGTTGGTCGCGGCAACCGCATCAATGGACTCATCACGCCTAACCGTACCATGTCCCTGGAGGCGGCTGCCGGCAAAAACCCGGTCGCCCACGTCGGCAAACTCTACAATGTCCTGGCACAGCAGATCGCGCAAGAATTGGTTGCCCAGCTGGACGATGTCGACGAGGTGTCCGTGCAATTACTTTCGGCGATCGGCATGCCGGTGGATCAGCCGCAGCTAGTGAATATAGAAATTGTGCAGGATGGCACCCTAAGTGTGGCCGCCAAGACACTGATCAAGCGCATTATTACCGAACGGTTATCTCAAACCCACGCACTGTCGATGCAACTGGTCGAAGGAAAAATTTCTATGTTCTAAAAAAACCATTGCAAGTGGGTATAGTAGAAGTGCGGCATGCGTCCATATTCGCTATCGGACGGGCCGCCGAATTGCTGCACCCCGACCGTCCATTCCAGGTTTTCACGCACAGAATACGCCAAGCTTGGTGAAAAATAGTGACTATGGTCATTCAGGTTAACGACCGCATAGTTACGCCACTTTACCAGGGGCGAAATGTCGTAGCCTGCATACAGTCCGACATAACGGCGCCCTAGGCTTTGCACGCGACCGGCAAGCAGTGCATTGAAATCGTACTGGGTCCGATTGGTCGTGCCACGACCGTTGTAATACCATTCCGCCGACAGCGTCAACGTATTGGCAAACGCATAGTCCAGGCCAATCAAGGCGCGGCGATATGCTTGCCCCACGCCAGGTCGGGTAGTGGTCCATTCGCTGCGGACACCGGCCTCGCCCAGTTGGGTTGCCAGATCGATGCCTAGGGTATGCTCTTGCTGGAACTTACCCCAGACAATGGAAAAATCCACTTTGCGGACATTGCCGTGAAACTGTGCAACCGTGCTGGCATTCCGGTCGTCATGCTGCGGCGCATGGACCAGGCTCACTTTCGACAGCGGACCGAGTTTATGCTCGATCAGTAGCGCGTCCACGCCAGGCCGCTCTTCCCGCTCTAGCTGCGTCGGTGCGATCGGGTTCAAGTTGTCGAGCGGGCTCCAGAACCGTCCGGTGCCCCAGGCTATGCGCTGCCTGCCCAGCTTGACGTCCGTATTGCCATCGCTGTAGGTCATACTGGCGCGATACAGCCGGTGGCGACCGGCTGCGCTGGCGTTGTCCATATAGTAGCTGTCACCCTTCCAGTACTGCGACGATGACAGTGCTTTCTGCAACTGAAACTGGGTAGTGTCCAAATAATTCCCCGACAGGACTTCATTGTCATACTGAAGATCGAGGACAAACTTCGGCAGCAATGGGCCTTGCAGTTGCAGCCGCATTCGGTTGAGATTGACGGTATAGTCGCCCACCGGGCCAACCAGGGTGGATGAATGGCCGAGGATTGCCTTGGCGTACCCGCTGAACACGAGGGAATCGCTATCAGACGCCGCATGCGCCAGACTGGCAATGGCAACCAGCAGCGCCGCCAGATAACACCGCCTGCTAAACATGCCGGATCGCTTCCACTGGATTGAGGCGTGCTGCCTTCCATGCCGGATACAGCGTCGCTACAAGACTCAGCACAAACAAGGTAGCAGCCGGCAACAAAACGCTTTCCGTTGCCAATTCCGGATAGATCAAGCCGGTCAATCCGGGAATCGTGGTAATACCGGCCGCATAACGCGACAGGTCAATGCCAGCCGAAGCGTAATAGCTGACCACAGCGGCGCCGGCGATATATCCTGCCAGCATACCAATGAGCGTCAACACAATGGCTTCATAGACAACCACCCGGACGATGGCGGCGGGCCTGGTTCCCAGCGCCATCATGACGCCAAACTCGCGGAACCGCTCCATCACCGCCATAAGCAGGGTATTCATGACGCCGATGGCCACGACCCCAAAAACAATACCGACGATTAATCGCATGTTCATCTGGACATAATCGATCATCTGCGCAACTTCCGGCAGCAACTTGCGCCAGGGCTGGGCCGATATTGAAGGCATGCCGAGTTGCACGGTGAGCTTCGTTGCAACATCTTCCGCCCGTTCCCGATCCTGCAAGCGCAGCGCGACAGTGGAGACGCGATTGCCCAGACCGAGCAAGGCTTGAGCACTGGGCAGCGTCACGAAGGCAAACGCGCCGTCGAACGCAGGACTTTCGGTTTCATAGATGCCAGTCACCCGGTAAGCGCCCGAAGCCAGCGATCCGTCCAGGGCTTGCGTCATTACCACCAGCTTTTCACCAAGCCGGATACCGAGATTTTCTGCCAGCTTGAGGCCGATCGCGACCTCTCGTTCCGCGCCCGGCTGCAACCAGCGCCCTGCCCTGACGGTACGGTCGATAAAGGTTACCCGAGATTCAGTCGGCGGCTCAATGCCGACCAATGTCACGATTTGCGATTTCAACGGACTGGTGACGAGCACCTGGGCCTGCACGCGTGGCGAGGCAGCGGTCACGCCCGATTGCGAACGGACCTTGTCCAACAAATCCGACCGGGCTGGCAATGCGTATTCCGGTGCCATGTCGTCGCGAAAGCGCTCATGCTGAATCTGTATATCGCCTGTGATATAGCCGGTCGAGTTTTCCACCAGCTGGGACAGGTAGCCTTGCACGAAGCTGAGCAAAAAGACAAACGCGGCCAGGCCGAATGCCGTGGCCGATGCAGTCAATACGGCCCGCCGTGGATTGCGGGCCAGGCTGCGCATCGCAATCTTCGCGAATATCGGCAGCGGTAGAATCGGCACATGAATTTTTCCTCCGGATGGGCTGTCGCCACGCCGCGACAGTCCGCGAATCGCGTCCACCGGATCCAGCCGTGACGCTTTCCAGGCGGGGTACAGGGCCGCGACAATAGCTGTGCAAAACACAATGGCGGCCAGCAGCAGCAGGCGCGCCAGGCGGATTTTTGGATAAACGGTGCCGGTCAATCCCTGCATGGTTTCCATCGCCTTGGCATACTCCCCTAGGTCGATACCGACGCGGCCGAAATACGCGGTCACCCCCAAGCCCAGCACAGCACCCAGCAACAGACCCAACAGACCCAACAAGCAGGCTTCCCAAAATACGAGCATCGTGACTTGGCTGGCGCGCGTGCCAAGCGCCATCATGACGCCGAACTCCCGGGTGCGCTCCATGACGCCCATTAAAATCGTGTTGGTCACACCCGCGGCGACGACCACGAACAAGATCAAAAGCAGGATATAGGCGATGACTTCATGGAAGTTGACCGACTGCAGCACAGTCGGCAGCAGCTTTTGCCATGCGAGCACTTCGAACGATTCTCCCAATGCCCCGGCAAGGTTTTCAGCCAAGGCCTGCGCACCGCGCCGGTCATCCAGCTTTGCCACGAGCGAGGTGATGCCTTCTCCTGCCGCATACAATTGCTGCGCAGCCTTGAGCGGCATGATGACGACTGCACCGTCGATCATGTCCATCTTGGCGTCAAAGATGCCGCAGACCGTATATTTTGCCGCGCCGACCGACCCATCCGCGGCTTGGGCCAGCAAGACGATCTGCGAACCGACGGCTGCGCCCAGCGCTTGCGCCGCCTTGTCCCCCAAGAGGATTTCTTGCGCCGTATCGGCCGTAAAGTACGTACCCGAGACGATCGTTTGATGCAATGTCGTCACCTGCATTTCCTGTTGCGGGTCGACCCCCAGGATCATGACGCCGCGCGACTTGTCACCCAGACTGGCCAGCGCCATGCCCTCGAACCGCTTGGCAGCCGCAAGCACATGCGCCTGGCTCGCCAATGCCGCTTGCATCGGCTTCGGATCGTCGATGATCAAGTCCAAGGACTGGTTGTCGTGGTAGCCGCTGCGATGGACCTGGACGTGGCCAGCCAGATAACGCGTCGAATTTTCGATCATCTGGTCGTTGACGCCTTCGATGAAGGACCACAGGAAGGACAGCGCCACCAGGCCGACGGCGATTGCCGCCACGGTCAATATCGACCGCCGGGTGTTGCGCAAGACATTGCGCCACGCGAGCCTGAAGAAAATCATTGCACGACCTGCTCGACGATCTCGCCATCCTTCAAGCGGATGATGCGTTTGGCACGTTGCATGACCATCGGGTCATGCGTCGAAAAAATGAAGGTAATGCCTTTTTCGTCATTGAGTTTGCGCATCAAATCCAACAATATCGCACCGGAGGTGGAATCGAGATTCGCAGTCGGCTCGTCTGGCAGCACGATCAGCGGCTCGGCTGCGATGGCGCGCGCCACAGCCACCCGCTGTTGCTGGCCGCCGGAAAGCTCGTGCGGGCGGCGCTGCTCCAATCCTGCCAGGCCCAACTCGTGCAATAGCGCCATGGCTCGCGCCTTGCGTTCGGCTTCGTGGATCCCCTGCAACAACATCACATACTCGACATTCTCGAGTGCGGACAGTACGGGGATCAGATTGTATTCTTGGAAGACAAAACCGATTTTACGCAAGCGCACTGTCGACAATGCGCTTTTGGAGAGCCGGGTCATTTCCTGGTCACCCAGCCATATCCGCCCGGTCGAAGGCTGGTCCAGTCCGCCGATCAGATTCAACAGGGTGGTCTTTCCCGAACCGGACGGGCCGACGAGGGCGACAAAGTCCCCCTGTTCGATCAGCAAATCGATGTTTTTCAGTGCGTGCACCGCGAGGGCGTCTTGCCGATAGACCTTGCTTACCCCCGCGATGCGCACAATGGCGGTCATTTCTCCACTTTCTGTAGATTGCGCTGGGTAAAAATATCGGGATCGATCGGCAAATCGTACTGCGCACTTTCCAGCGTCATCACAGTGCTGTTGGCAGGTTTGGCAAGCGGCCGCATTTCCCATCGGGTTGGCAACAGGCGTCCGCCGATGCGCTTGATGTCCGAAAATGTCAAGACCCGCACCAGTTCGCCACGCTCGCTGAAAAACGACTGCTTGAGCGGCATGACATCCTCTTTGCGCACCAGGTACACTACCTTGCCCCAGACCACCGCGGCATCCGGCTTGGGAATGGCCTCGATCTGGAACGCCGGCTTGCCATCGATGACTTCCATACCGGTGATCGTATGGGTATAGTCGTTGACTGCGCTACTTTCCTTGACCAAGTCGTCATTGGTGAAATCCGACCCCATCCAGGGTTGCAGCATCATGGATGGCGGAATTTTGACGATCCGTTCCACACTTGGCAAATAGTTCCACATCTCGCTGCCAATACGCAGCGAGCCAATGCCGGCTTCCTTGGCCGGTGCCCCAACCCGAACGAAACTCTGGTTCGGGCGGATCATCCACACTTTGAGGCGCAGGGTCCGCTGCCAGCGCGGTGTTGAAATTGCCATGGCAATTTCGCCTTGCATGGTCTTGCCCCACAATAACAATTCGACGCGCTCGATCAGCAATCTGGCGTCCACCTCCTCCGCATGGCTTGCTGTCGCGCCAAAGAAAAATGCAAACAGGATGGCGGCTACAAACCGGGCTGGTTGCATCATGGCTTCCTCTTCAAGACTGCCGCCGTGAATGTGGTCGGGCGGCGGCATCCCAACTCGATCACTTGCAACCAATGCACTCGCCAGCGCCTCAGTGGAACAATCACCGCACAAGCATGCCGGTCACATTCTCATTCTGCCCAGGCCAAAGGAGCGTGGGCAGGTAACTCAGGAAGCCGCGTTGACGTCGTTACGTTAACCGGAAGCGCTTCCCTGTCGCAGCGACTTAAGGCATCGATGGCATGGAGGTTTTTTGCATTTCACGTTCAATCATCTGCTCCATCATCATTTGCATCATGTCCATGCGCTTTTCCATCATGTCCACGCGTTTATCCGGCTCCATTTTTCCGGTCGAACTCCCCATCATCGGACAGCTTTGCCCATTGCCCTTATCGCCCATCATTGGGCAATTCATCATATCCATCATCATGCCGCCGCTCATTCCGCGCATGGCCTGCGCTTGCTCGTACATGGTTTGCAGGTGCTCTTGCATCAGGCTCTGACGTTCCCGCGGATCCCTGGTTTGCCGGATTTTTTCCATTTGGCCGAGCATTTTCTTCATTTGCGCCCGGGAAGCGTCAAACTGCGTTTCCGTGTCGTTGCCTGCCGTTTTCTTTGGCACGGCCTTGACGGCGGAAGTGGGGCGGTTTGCAGGGGAAGATGCTGCAGGCTTGTTGCTGCCTGCGGGGTGATGTTCTTCATTGGCGAACGCACCGCTGGTGATCGCGGCGAACATCAATACTGGGATGAATTTGCGCAGCATGGCTTTCCTTTCCAGTCTAAAAAAGTTTCACTCCTAAACTGTAGAAGGAAAAAGTCACGAAATTATCACGAGAATATTTTAATATTTAAACATGTGCAAAGATTACATTCTCATTGACAACAAATTTCATATTTGAAGGACAATCAAACTTATGAAGGCATTTGTCAACTTTCTTAATGCCATTTCACACTGCAAGAGTTCAGTGATGCATTGAAATCGACAAAGTCAGGGACCTTGTTTGGCGCCAGGCAAATACTTCGGCCGCAGAGGAATGGAGTTACCGGCGCTTGCTACTTGTGCGATGCCGAATACCACGCGAAAACCCAGACGCCCGGATAACAATTGATCGGTGCGTCGCTGACCGATCCTATCTAAGAATAAGCAAATGAAAGATGACGTTAATCACTCTCACCATCATGATCATGGCGTGGTAACGGCGGGAAATCCAGCCAAGCCATTTATGGATCCGGTATGCGGCATGGAAGTCGGGCCTAATCCGGATAAGCAGATCAGCCATGCAAGACAGTACTACCATTTTTGCAGCACCCGCTTCATGGACAAGTTTCAGGCCAAATCGCAACAATACCTTTAACCGGTAGCCAAGGAGCCGCAACCCGGCAGGAATCGTCGTCCGGAACGATCTATATCTGCCCGATGCACCCGGAAATCCGCCATCCGACACCTGGCAACTGCCCCAAGTGCGGCATGACGCTGGAGCCGGTGATCCCGGAACTGGAAGAGGAAGAAAACCCGGAACTCCAGGACTTTCGCCGGCGCTTCTGGTGGACACTACCGTTGACGGTCATCGTCACGACAATGGCGATGGGGGCGCACCGCTTCTTCCACGACGGTCCCCTATCAGAACTGGATTGAATTGGTGCTGAGCGCCCCGGTGGTCCTCTGGGCCGGTTGGCCGTTCTTTTCCAGAGGGACGCAATCCATCATCAACCGCAGCCCCAACATATGGCCCCTGATTGGCCTGGGTGTCGCGGCCGCCTTTGGCTACAGCGTCATCGCCACATTCGCGCCCGAACTCTTCCCCGCGACATTCATGCAGGACGGCCGCGTCGGCGTCTCGCTGATGCTGCTCGGGCCAGACCCTGGAGTTGCGGGCGTGCTCCCAGACGTCTGCAGCCATTAATTCCCTGCTCGGTCTGACGCCTAAAACGGCGCGCCGCATCAATCAGGATGGCACTGAAGAGGATATTCCATTGGCCCATGTGCGCATGGGCGGCGAGACATGGATGACGAGGTGCAACTAATCACTAATAGCATATTCACCGGCACAGTCGACGATATAGGCTTCCATATCCAGCCCGTGTTTCCGTTTCTGGTGCAGTGATGCGTCCAGCGGATTGTACAACTGGGAAACGCATTGAATGCGAATATCGATATTGGGCATTGGTCTGTCGATCAGGTCAAAACGGTATTGGTTACTTTTCAAACCTGCCAAAGCGGTGCCCATCGTCATAATTAGCGCCACAAATCATCAAAGTTAGCGCCTAACTTTGATGATTCATATTTTGAAAGCGCATGGCAAATAATGATTCATATCCCTATTGAAAGATAAAAGGAAGATCGCGACGGAGCAGTGCTGCCAGCTCGTGCTCAGGAAACCTATCCACAGCTTCTTTCCAGACCCGGCTCGCCTCTTCAGATTCACCTTCGTTCCAATACACACCACCCATGTTGAACCACGCCGCCTCGTAATTGGGGTTCAATGCAATGACTTTCATATAGGCATCGATCGACTCGCAAACGCGCCCCAATTTCTCATAAGCTACCGCGACTTGGAACCAGCTCATATCATCCGGCTGGATTTCCTCAGCTTGCAGCAGCAAAATCGGCAGACTTTCATCGGGCCGATCAAGAAAATTCAGCGCGGTTCCGAGGCAATAACCATATTGGCCGCCGGCAAGATTGTGTGCCATCCGGAAACAGCGCTCTGCCTCCTCCCAGTTATCGTCCTTCTGTGCCCAATGACCAAGGCGATCCCATAGATAAGCGCCTGCTTCGCCAGACACATTTTGGATACTTGCCTCAAATTCAGCCTTGAACGCAAGATAGGTTAGGCCCTCAACGTGACCTTCCGATTGGAGGTAGAGGTGATTCAACAACCTCTCTCGCACCCCGTCAGGGCAGTTTGGATGAGACTTTAGATACCGATCCCAGAACGGAATACTCAGCTTTGCATTCTCTGTTGATAAACGCCCAAAGCTGGCGACTTGCTTGCTGCACCATGGCCAGATCCAGACTTCATCGCTCGCGTCACTAAGCAGCGTATTGAGCTCACGAAACGCTGCCTTGCCGTCACCGAGATTGAAGAGGATGTTTATTCGCCAGCCAGAAACCGAAGATCTTTTTCCCAGCGTTTGCTCGGCGAAAACCACCTGATCGAAATGTTCGAGCGCCACTCCATATTCTCCCCTTCGGTGAAAATGGAGACCCAGGGCGAAGTGCCCTTCTGGAAGTTGAGAATTATGACGCAGCGCCTCTCTAATAAATTCGGCTGCCTTATCCCCATCGCCTAACTTACCGTAACTGGAGCCAAGGTTCATGTAGCACTCGGCGAGAATCGTAGTTTCGCCGTTACCGGTCAGGTGCTGAAGAGCGACTTCATATTCGCTTGCGGCGTCTTCTTCGCGTCCTAGCGCCGAGAATCCGTTGCCAATCGAGTAGTGAAGGTTTCCCACATCAAAGCGATCAGTGCTGATCTTGGAAATGAGATAGGAAATGCCTTCCTGAATGCGCGAGGAATTGCTGCTCCGACCAGCCATGCCGAGATTGATTTCCGCCATATAGCAGAAAATCATTGCATCATGGTCTCGACGTAGGACGGATTCGAACTTCTCAAACGCTGCGCTGATCACGTCCTCCGCACCGCTGTCATAGAGACTTGAAAGCATTGCTGCAGCTTGTACTTCGTCTTCTGGAACATGCAAGTCTGCGCGGAGAGCTTTTGCGATGCGGGGCAGATCTTCCACTCGGGCGATTGTTTGTCTGATGCGCGCGTCTCGCGACGCCACCACGCCGGATCGCGTCAAAGTTGCCAAAGACTTCAGACGTGAGGCGGTAAGGAACTCCGTAAAAGACACTGTGAGTGTTTTCTGTCGGGTCCAATTCTTCCTGCCGTGATCGTACTTCTGTAAGACAGCGTCGACGTAACAGAACAGTAACTTATCGGTTGGAACATGGTAACAAACGAAAAAAGAATGGGGCTGCATAAGCAGATAATTAAAATTAGAACGCCGTATCTCAACACTGACTGACCCGTCCACATTCTTGGCCTCTTCCGTTCCCTTTAATTGAACGTGGATTCTAACGTTGGTCGCGCATCCGTGATCGACCACCTCGATCTGGCAGTCGGTTCCATAATCCTTGCGATCCGATACCTGCAGGAGGAAGTCTTCCGAAGTCGATATCAAATTCTGGAAAGCAGCTTCCGCCTTGCTTTCAGTTACATGATTTTTGTGGCGCTGTGGCAAATCGTCGAGGTGATCCATTTTTATCTTCTAAGCTCTGAGGTATAGTCTTTCGGCGGCAGCGTTTTGCCGAAACAGACATACCGGCCTATTGCACGCTTACGCTTGGCCGCGAACATTTATAGCCGCCATTGTTCTCAAAATGTCAGCATGCAGCTCGTCGTCTTCGCGTTGTTTTGATCCGTCTGAATTGTTCCACGCCCCAGGACTCTTTGCATCGAAGAATACTAGTTCTTCGACATGAGAGCCGAATAGATCACGCGCTCTCTGAATAGAGTCCATGTTTTTATCTAGTACCGAAACTGCTATGGCTTTAGGTCTACGGGCAAGTATTTGATCGACAATGTGCTGTTCTTGTGGACTCATGCCCCAGCCATACAGAACGATACTTTCGTTAATTTGATCGAAAGCATTTAAATATACTTGGCCTAAATACGACGAGCTAGTTATCGATCGCAGTTTTTGATCGCTTACACCTTCACATACAAACACAGGTAATACGTTACCGGCTTCCCAATTAGTTAGGACAGCTTCGAGAAGGTTTTTAGATTTACCCGTGATCTTATACTCTGCGTCATCTGCATCTAGCGCTATCGCCAGATTTCCATGGGGGTAAAAATACAATGTGACATCGTCACCATCTCGGTAAGTACTCCAGTTTGGATTGAGAGTCAGCTTGCCTACGTTGTTGTAGTGAAAGCAATCTCTAAATTTCCCCTGTTTTGCGCTCAACCCATACATTGCGGTCCAATACAGAATCAAATCGTAGTTTAGAGAAAATACTGTACGAAATTGACTTAAAAACCTAGCAATAGGATCGAAATGTTGAGATGCATTGTCGTAAGAAACGTGAGTTGCACGGACGGTTTTAATTAGAGCCGTTCGTATGGTTGTGTAGGCTACTTCAACTTGGCTAACAGCCTCACCTGAAAGATTTAGCGCTTGGTTAACTTGGCGTGCGTACCATAAGCGTCTAAGAACAAGTTCGAAATCATGCTGATCCTTGCCGAAGGCTTCAAAAATAGCCACGGCTTTCTCATCAATAAATTTATTTTTCAGAGCCTCCTTATAGAGACTTTCATAATTAAACCCCTCATGAACGGCAATGCTTGCTCCATTTCCGAGCAATAAGCTATCGCGGAACCGATCTTTAATCTGACCCCATTCAACTATCTCGATAGGTGGCATTGTTTTCTCTTTTATTAAAAAGCTAGATGATTGGCAATAGTGTCGGTCAACTATGTTAGGTTATTAATTTTTATAATAGCTACAGCCATGGCAAAGAACTTAGCAATAATTGTTGGTATTACAGATTATCGCGATGCAAAAATGCATTTGCCCGCCTGCGAAAAAGACGTCGCAGTGATGCAATCTTTACTCCGAATGGGCGAAAAATTTGATGAAATTATTACCATCCCATCAAACGATGCACAAAGCCTTAAATCAAACATTGCAAGTTCTATACAGCGATTTCAAAACGACGACATAGATCATTTGCTGTTCTATTTCACGGGCCATGGTGAGTTTTTTGACGACGATTTTAATTATCTCTTGCGAGATTTTGATGAATCACGCTTAGCTCAAACATCTTTTTCAAACTCTGAACTTGATGGAATGCTCAAGAGCTTATCACCTGCAATTCTGATTAAGGTAGTGGACGCCTGCTATTCTGGAATGCCTTACATTAAAGACGGCTCGGATTTCTCTGACTACATTGCGAGTTCTTCGAGAGGTTTATTCCCTAAATACTATTTTATGTTCAGTTCAGAGAGTGATCAAAAATCGTACGCAGAAGCAAACGGGAGTGATTTTACGAAGGCATTTGCTAAATCGGTAGTTGAATGTCCGTCGAATAGTGTTAGGTACAAAGACGTTATTGATTTTTTATCCGACTCCTTTAGCGGACGGCACAGACAAAAGCCCTATTTCGTAACCCAAGCCAGTTTTACTGAATCCTTCGGCAATTACTCTTCTGAGAGCAAAGAAAAGATTGGCGCATTAATCAAATTTATGGATAACGACCAAAATCCAGAGCAAACTCCACTTGCTCCGATTAGCGAGGAAGTCCCAGCATCGAGCACTTTATCGCTTGTTGCGATGGCTCAAAGTGCTGCAAAAAAATATGTATCTGAAGAAGTTGCTCGCAACCTAGTAACAGAACTTAAAACTTTGCTTGATTCCTCTCAAACCAGGTCAGAAATCGAAGACCTATACGGCATAAAACGGGAATTTTTTACTGATTATTCTCGCAATCTTCCTAACAAAGAATACTTGGGTAAATGGCTTTCAATCAACAAAGACGGCGAGTATTTTGCATCCCCGACCTACTGCACCGAGAGCTATGAAGTAGACAGTGCTTTTGGTCATATTTTTGCATTAACAGGAGGCGAAAGTAAAAAAATTACTAAGACTCGGAGAGTTATTGACGGCCTTGAAACAGATATTGGCAGTATGCCATTCGTCACATGTTCTTTAATTTTAGAGCCCAAGTATCCTAATCTTCTTCAGTATGGAGGTTGGCTCACGTATGTAATCTCAAAAACAACAATCCAAGTATTTTTCTGTTTTGTCGAATATAGGGAAGTATCTTGGGGCGATTTTAGAAATGAGATGATAACGAAATGGACTCGCGAAGAATTTAGTTTATCTAAGGAAAATTCGATGAGCGAAATAGTTAATACTTTCTTTGCATCTCTCGCTGATTGGACATCAGTCCGAGTTAAAGAACGGTTAGAGGTAATTTCGTCTGGGCCGATAGCGACAACGAAGGCTCTCGTAGACGAAGGCGGCCAATAACATAATGGTATTCCTTCGCCAACATCGCCTGCGGACAATGACAGGGAGTGCGCATTGATATTCGCTCGCAGAGCGATTCAATGCCGCCTAGAAGAGCTACGTACTGCGATTGAACCTAATACAGTTTCCAACTTGGTCAAGCGGTTGAATCGTCCCGGAAAAGATCGCTTGGCGGCGATGTGGGAAGTTGTGATTCTTCATTCGCTCGCGCCCCTCGGTCAGATTGTAAATGAAGCTCCACTTTCTTCCGGCAGGTGTCCAGACATCGCGTTCAGCAACTCCTTAGCCTCTTTTGTAGCAGACATTACCTCTGTCTCCGACGAAGGACTAGACGAAAAAAATCCTCACCGCGAACTCAGCAACAACCTCGAGAAACTCAAGAAACGTCTTGGCCTTAAAGCATGGGGAATGGACCTACGTATAGACGCGAAGCAAGAAAAAACGGCGCGGGGCACAAAAACCTCTTTACGCCTTCCAGATAAGAAACGGTTGTCTGAGTTCGTCCGAGAGAAAATTGAACCAGAACTTCGACAACAGATCACTGAGGGGCGTAGTGTCTTGCATCTCGCTTTGGAGGACGAAAAAGCCTCCTTTAAAATTACTATTGATCCAAAGTCTCGCTACAGCACTTATTCGTTCGCGGCTTACGACCTTCCTACAATAAAAGACAGCAATCCCTTGTACAACGCCCTACGATTAAAGGCCGGTCAGTTGAAAGGTGCGGGTGGATTGGTCGGGGTAATAGTGGGAGACGGTGATACTCGGACACTTGCTGATCGGCAGAATCATTGGAGTACGGTGAATGCTCGAGAGATTGCCGATGAGTTCTTACGACAGAACTCTTCAATTAGCTTCGTACTGATGCTCTCCGTTCGAGAAGAGCGAGCTAGCCCTTTTGGTTTGTCGCACATAAATAAGCCTGACCTAAAATTACATCCTGAGCTCGTCTTTAGCAAAACACAGGCTGTTCCTGATGCGTTAAAGCGTTTGTTTTATCAGATGATGGAAAATATGCCGAAGCCAATTTCAATGCCAGTGAATGCAGCGCTTAGGGCACAAGAAGCACAATATGATCTGGGTCATCACGGAGGGTATGTCTTGTCAAATAACCGAATCAAAATCAGTGCACGAGAGGTTATGGAATTGCTCGCTGGACGTCGGACGGTCAGCGATATGAACTCCATGCGCAAATGGTCCCTATCCACAGATGAGGGGCAGAAAGGTATGCAGAATCCTTTTGAAAGATGGTTAATAGAAGGGCGTCTTCCCTCCTCAATCACAGTATTGAAAACTGACGAAAATGATTTAGATGATTGGATTGAGATAGAGATTGGGGATGCTGATCCAGCGATCTCTCCCTTTCGGTAGTTAACCTCTGCTGCAACATCAGCTTTTTGTCCAAGCTCAGCTTGGCTACACGCTTTAGGACTGAGGAGATAACAGTGGCGTCAACTGCACGGATCCGCAAGCTGACCATCCAGCGCTTTAGAGGCATCCAGTCCCTGACTTGGTTGCCGGCGGAAGGCATGAACATTATTCTTGGTGGAGGAGACGTCGGAAAGACGACGATCCTGGAAGCAATCGCTTTGCTGCTCTCACCATCGAACACCGCAACCATCTCCGAGGCTGATTACTGGGCGCGGGACAGCTCGCAGGAATTTTTTATCGAAGCCGTTATGGTGCTGCCCGAGGTAACCGGGATTGGCTCGCAGAACACTTTTGCGTGGCCATGGGCATGGAACGGACAAGATGCTGTCGCTCCATCCGCCGATGGCGAGGTTGATCTTCCGAGCCCTGGCGAGTCGGTATATCGAGTGCGCGTGAAGGGAACCACGGAGTTGGAACTTGCGTGGGAGGTCATTCAGCCTAACGACGAGCTCGATCATTTCTCCACGACTGTTCGCAGACGTATCGGTCTGGTCCGCATGAGCGCAGACGAGCGCAATGATCGCGACCTGCGCCTTGTCTACGGCTCGGCTCTCGACCGCTTGCTGGCCGACAATGCTCTGCGGGCCAGAATCGGGAAACAAGTATCGGATCTTGACATACACAAAGTGCTTAACGAGAAGGGCAAAGAGGCGATTGGGGCGTTGGACAAACGCATGACGAATGCAGCGCTTCCCAGCGAACTGAAGCTCGGTCTTACAACCAGCCAAGGGCTTTCCATCGGCGCATTGATTGGATTACTGGCGGCCAAGAATGGCGTTGCTTTGCCCCTTAGCAGTTGGGGGGCTGGCACCCGTCGGATGGCCGCACTGGAAATTGCTTCATCGACAGACAAAGAGGTAAGTGTCACCCTCATAGACGAGATAGAGCGCGGCTTGGAGCCCTACCGTCTGCGCAGGCTGATCAATATCTTGGCCGAGCAGCACGGACAGATATTTCTCACCACTCACAGCCCCGTCGCGATTTCCTGCGCGGAGACTGCCCACCTCTGGTATCTCGACAGCCTTGGGGCTATAGGTTCACTTCCCAGAGAAAAAATTGGGGCCCAACAGAAGCGTGATCCCGAGACATTTCTGGCGCGTGTTGCTGTCATCGCAGAGGGGCCTACCGAGGTCGGCTTTCTGCATTTTTTGTTAGAAAAGGCTTTTGGATGCAATCCGCTCGACTACGGTGTTCGCGTATGCGATGGTCAGGGAAACGAGGCTACCTTAAATCTGCTGGAGACACTTGCCTCTTCTGGATTGCTGTTCGCTGGCTTGGCAGACGACGAAGGCACTTCACCGCAACGTTGGAAGGATCTCAAAGAGGAACTGAAAGCGCGCCTTTACCAATGGCCGAATGGCTGCACTGAAGACCACGTGCTTGGAGCTGTCCCCGAGAACAAGCTCCTTGATCTGTTAAAGGACAGTGATGGCGAACTGGATGGCTATCGACTTCGCACATTGGCTGATCGGCTTGCTCTCCAAGAAAAAACACCCGAAGCGATCAGTGCAGCATTGATTGCTTCGGGAAAGAGTTGGCGAGCTCTGATCATTTCGGCCGCCACTGGCAACAAAGAGGGAGCTCCTGCTGATGAGGAGAAAGCCTGGAAAAAGCACTCTCAGCAATGGTTCAAATCCACCGCCGGCGGACGCGAGTTGGCCAAGAAGATGGTGGCGCTGGGTGCATGGGACGAGGTACAGAAGAAACTACTCCCGCTCATCAATTCGGTGCTAACGGCCGTAGGGAAGCCTGCGGTGGAAAAACTCGATCTATGAGTGACAAGGCCGTCGCCACGCTTCTTCGATCACGCGAGCCGTTGGTGATCATTGAAGCTGCGGCCGGCTGTGGTAAGACGTACCAAGGTGCGACTTATGCGCAGGATGTGGTCGGAACTCTCGGCGATGGTCGCATGCTGATCCTAACCCACACACATGCGGCGTGCTCCGTTTTTGCGGATCGCACTAAGACAGCCGGCTCACGCGTGGAAATCAAGACAATCGACGCCTTGATTGCACAGATCGCTCTGGCGTATCACAAACCGCTGGAACTGCCTCGAGATCTAACGTCGTGGGCTTGGCAGAATGGCGGCCAGGGATTTGAAATTATGGCAGCCAAGGTTGCCGGATTCCTTCGCCTTCAGCCGATGGTGGCACGTGCGCTTGCTCGACGCTATCCGGTCATTGTTTGTGATGAGCATCAGGACTCTAGTGTCGACCAACACGGTATCGTGATGTCCCTGTTGTCGGCTGGTGCCACCGTCCGAATCTTTGGTGATCCCATGCAGCGGATCTACGGAGCCAAGAGCGACAAGGCTGCGCGCGAAGACCGTGCGCGCTGGGATGCATTGAAAGTGCTCGGAGCCAGCGATAGGTTGATCACTCCGCATCGCTGGCAAGGCGGGTGTCCCCTGCTAGGGGCGTGGGTTATCAAGGCTAGGGATAGCATGGAGCGCGGAGCTCCGATCGACCTGACGACTGATCTGCCTCCGTCGGTCAGGATTCTCGTGGGCAACAACACATCTCAGATGCGCACAGGCTACCAACTGTCCAAGGATCACAGGACTCCTATCGACAAGGTGCTGCGGAACACCCCTCAGTTGATGATCCTGGCGTCTCAGAATGACCTAGTGACGGCGCTTCGAGCTTTTTGGGGCCGAGGGGTGCCGATCTGGGAAGGACATACACGCGAGGCATTGGGCGCGCTTGTGCAAACGCTGCGTGACGATCATGGAAATGCGGAAGCGCTAGCGCAAGGCGTGATCACCTTCATGGGCAGCGTTGCCGCCGGATTCAGTCCCTCTAGTCACGGAGACAGACTGATCCAGGAAGTCCGCGCAGGTGCGACCCGCCCCACCACAGGAAAACCGGCCAATATACAAGCGATTGCTCGTTGTCTTCTGAGCAATCCTACACATGCCGGCGTCTCAGAAGCGCTTACGAAGATAAGCACTTTGGTTAAAGAGGCTGCCCCAGGCTTTGACACGGTGAAGATCGACCATCGCTCTGAACTCCGGGATGCTATGCGCATCGGTCAGTTTACGGGCCCCGATGAAGGCTTTGCCGAGGTGTCGCGCATGCGCTCGTACTCTCGCCCATCCCCACCCAATAAGATGCTGAGCAGCATTCACAAGGCAAAGGGGCTGGAGTGCGACCACGCGATGCTGATGGCCTGCGATAAAGCGCAGTTCACTTCTACCCTGTACTCGAAGTCTAAGATGTATGTCGCACTGAGCAGGGCCAAGAAAAGTCTGACTCTAGTGATCCCAACATCCAATCCCAGCCCTCTATTCAAACTTCGCTGAGATCACCCCCTTTGCACTCTTAGAGAAATCTAAGGCAGTTTCGTTTTATGCGCACAATACGAACATAAGTCATTGATTATTAATGTTTAATTGACTTTTTATCGAGCGACTGGCAACATTCTAGATTAAGAACAGTTACCCACAATTGCTTCTACATGTCTGAAAAATTTTCTTCGTCGGAAAAAAACGTAGGCAACTTTGGTCGCGAACTATACCGGTTGAGAGCCGAGCGGTTACTCACCGAAACAACCGTCGCGCTTAACGCTGGACTGAGTCGTGGTTATTACTCGCAGATTGAAAATTCGCGGAAAGGTGCGCCGCCGAAAAGAACGGTAGAGAAAATTTTGCGCGCACTAAATTTGCGTGCGGATGAGCAAGAGTTACTTCGAGAAATTGCCGATGCAGAAAGAAATGAAAAGGACGTCGACGCAAAACTCAAACAATGGGTCGGCCATTTAAGTCGTTTCCTGCATTGCCTGATATCGAATCGAAGTGCACAGCTTTTCTTATAGCTGCTAGGCGATGTATTAGTGATATCTGCCGGTTACCAAACCATTTTTTAGAGACCCAAAAGCAGCACTCATCTCTCGACTATTTACTAAGTAAAGAACTGACCAATATATTAGGAAAGGACCATCGATTTGTTCAGTACCTTCGCCCATACGTGAGAGGTACCAAACGAATTATTGACCTGAGAAATGGGCAAGAACATGCTTCCACAACAAAAGATAAGCGGCTATATATTCACAACTTCACGCTGATGCCTACTAATCAAATTCGTAGCCCGGCATGGCAATTGAGTATTCGCATGTAAGTTGCCACTAAGTCGCATCTCAAAGTTGCCACCCATCCGCATTTCAAACCTGCCACCTGTTCGCATTTCAAACTTGCCATTTACATTTGTTATAAAGATCAAGATTTTCTGGAGACGGTGGCCCAATATCCAAATCCGGTCCAATCAGCGGCTCAAAGAATTTTTTGGAAGATTGCATCCTTTGCCCATTCAAAATTTGCATAGCGTAGTAGCTAGCCATTTTTCTATCGCGTGCATGCGAACTTCGTTGTCGTAAATGTTCTGATAACTCGTGAAACGCTCCTGCTAGAACAGGATAATTACACTCTTCCAAATACATGCGACGGCCATTGAATCGAGCGAGATTAAAAACTCGTTCGCGATAAAGCCCAAATACTCTCGCACTAATATCTCGGTTGTTAAAT
>CXWL01003313.1_pt1 | contig 45687 bp, 45 predicted proteins | sample 590931 | NCBI WGS metagenome assembly CXWL01 (sample SAMEA3498368, study PRJEB10139) | groundwater metagenome | biome: water well; material: biofilm material | place: Germany | collected 2015-04-27 | reverse complement strand
TAGTGCCACGGCCTTGGCCAGGCGCATCTGATGGGTCGCTGTCGGTGACGCCGGACCCGCCGCCGCCGCCACTGCCGCTGCCGCCGCCGCCGCCACCACGACCATTGCCAGGCGCATCGGATGGGTCGCTGTCGGTAACGCCGGACCCGCCGCCACTGCCGCTGCCGCCGCCGCCGCCACCACGACCATTGCCAGGCGCATCTGATGGGTCGCTGTCGGTGACGCCGGACCCGCCGCCGCCGCCACTGCCGCTGCCGCCGCCGCCGCCACCACGACCATTGCCAGGCGCATCGGATGGGTCGCTGTCGGTGACGCCGGACCCGCCGCCGGACCCGCCGCCGCCACCGCCACCGCTGCCGCCGCCGCCACCACCACGACCATTGCCAGGCGCATCTGATGGGTCGCTGTCGGTGACGCCGGACCCGCCGCCGCCACCGCCGCCGCTGCCGCCGCCGCCACCGCCACGACCATTGCCGGGCGCATCGGATGGGTCGCTGTCGGTAACGCCGGACCCGCCGCCGCCACCACCGCCACGACCATTGCCAGGCGCATCGGATGGGTCGCTGTCGGTGACGCCACTCTGAGCGTAGGCGTTGCCCACCACGATCGAGAACGAACCGCCAGCAATGACCGCGCCGCCAGACACTTGAGCAAGAAAGGATCGGCGGTTGAATTTGGCCATGGCTGCACCCCTAGCAGTCGCGAATGGATTTCTTATCCCTATACCAGCACTGCACGGGGGAAAAGCGCGATCTTTGCCGGGGCGCCAGCTCTACTTGATCGAACCTGAGTCCAAAGGACCGGATCGAGGCACAGATAGCGGCGTTCCACGCTGGGCCACGCCCGACGCGCGCCACTCGCATTTTGTTCATCGCTCCATTGTGTCCGCCGACGGCCTTTGCGCGTGCCTGGCGCTGTTGGTTGTGAACCTGACGATCATGACCAAGCGGCGACGCGTGTCACTGGAATAGCTTATGGATCGCCAGCGCCCTCGCCGGCAGCTTTACTTCAAGCACAAAACAAGAGCCGGCGAGGGCGCCGGCGGTCCATAATTTTCTTTACGCCCGCGGCGCCATCACCATGACCACTTGCCTGCCTTCGAAGCGCGGTTCGTGTTCGACCTTGGCGATTGAATCGAGTTCGTTGCGCATGCGGTCGAGCAGCTCCATACCCAAATGCGTGTGCGCCATTTCGCGGCCGCGGAAGCGCAGGGTGACCTTCACTTTGTCGCCTTCCTCGAAGAAGCGATGGATGGCGCGCATCTTCACTTCATAATCGTGGTCGTCGATGTTGGGGCGGACTTTGATTTCCTTGAGCTCGATGCGTTTGGCTTTCTTGCGCGTCTCGGCCTTCTTCTTCTGCTCCTCGAAGCGATATTTGCCGTAATCGAGAATCTTGCAGACCGGCGGGACGGAATTGGGGGCCACCTCGACAAGATCGAGGCCAGCTTCGCGCGCAGCGTCGAGCGCGGCGGTGAGCGGCATTTCCCCCTGTTTTTCTCCCTCGGCATCGATGAGGAGCACGCGCAGCACGCCGCGTATATCCTCGTTCACGCGCGGGCCATCTTTCGAGGGCGGCGGCGCGGCATATGGACGTCTGGCTATCGGGCCTTCTCCTGTAGCTGTTGATAAAAATTGCTGTGAGTCCGCTCCCCTTCGGGAGCGGACTCACAGCGCTATATTGCTTGTGCAGCGCCAGTCATCAAGCCGTTGCGGCCATTTGGTAGACGCCGCAATTGCGCAATTGCCGTTCCACCTGCTCAACTGGCAGGTCGGCGATCACCGTGGCGGTCAGCGACACCACCCCGCCCTTGCCGCGCGGCAAGGCGACTTCCGGGCGCGCCAGCGACGACAAAAACACCAGACACGAGGCCCCGGCCGCCGCCGCCACATGCATGAGTTCGACGTCATCGCCGAAGGCGAACACCGATCGTTCGGCGAGCCCCGCGCATTGGAACAGGTCCGGCCGGGTGACGAGGTTCTTGGCGCGCGGCTCGGCCTTGGCGATCGCCGTTCCAATCGGGCGCTCCTCGGGACCGCCGATCACCACCGGGGTGACGCCGTGGCGGGCGATGCGGCAAGCGATGTCGATATACTTGGCCTCGGGCCAGCGCCGATTGGGCTCGGCGTCCGATCCCCGCGGCAGCAGCAGCACGTAGCGCCCGCGGATGCCGAAATAATCGGGCTGCAAGCGCGGAGGATCACGCAGCACCGAGCGGAGCCAGGTAATGTCCGGCATCAATGGCGCATCGCTGAGACCAGCGGCGCCCAGCTGAGCCGCGTAACGATCGAGCGGATGCAAATCACCGCGCTCAGGCGCGAGATAAGGGTGCGAACAACCAGCGACCGGTCCTGACCATTTCGGCGGCCAGGGCCGCATGCCTTGGAAATAATTGTTGCTGCGGTTTGACCCTTCAAGATCGTAGGTCATGTCGTACTTCGCCGTGCGAACGCGAGCGATCAGCGCGGTGATCGCTTGCGGCTCTTTAGGGCGACCATCTGACTCCACAGTGTCGAAATACGGACACTTCTCGGCCAGCTCACGTGTCGTCTCGGTGGTGAGCAACGTGATGCGCGCGCCCACGTGCGACTCGCGAATGCGCTTTGCGGCGGCGAGCGCCTGCACGAACTCGGCGACGCCGCCGAGCTGAATCACGAGCACGCGTTTGGCTGTGTTGGGCTCGCCTGGCTGAGACGAATCCACCTTGCGCCAAATCATACTCGTCTCCTCTGAGCCAAATGCATCATTGTCCTGATTCGCCCAGCAGACGTTGGTAAACTGCTAATGTGGCGGATTGCAGCGCAGCTTTTGAGTAGCGGCTGCGCACGTGCAGCTGGCCGACCTTCCCCATTGCCGCACGCGCCTCGGCGCCCGCATCGATCAACCGCTCCAACGCCGCCGCAAGTGCGCTTACGACGCCTGGCGGAACCAAGAGGCCGGTTTGCCCTTCAAGCACGGTTTCGGTGTAACCGCCGAGATTTGATGCAATCACTGGAACTCCCATCGCCTGCGCCTCGATAGCGCCGCGCCCGAACGCCTCCGGCTCAATCACTGGAAACACAGCAATATCGGCGGCGGCGAATGCATTTGGCATGTGCCTGAGATGACCGACCATCGCCACCGTCTCGCGCAGCGCTGCGGATGAAATCGCGGTTTCAATTTCCTCGACGTAACCAAATCTGCCCTGGGCGTCGCCGGCGATGATGAGCTTCAACGCGCCCGGGCGGCGCGCTTCGATGATCTTCACAGCTTCGATCAGCACCAGCTGACCTTTCCAGCGTGTCAGCCGCGCCGGCGCGATGACCACGCAGCGCGCGTCGTTGCCGGCAACGCCCCATTGCGTGCGCGTGGCCAAAACATCCGCAGGCTTCACAGCACCGAGGTCGAACAACTCAAGGTCAACGCCGCGCGGTATCGCCACGACGCGCTCAGGCGCCACCTGGTAGTGCGCCAAGATGTGCTCGCGCGTGTACTCGGAATTGGCGATCACCATGTCGCCGCGCGTCATGATGGAATTATAGAAGCGCTTAAGTGGGCTGCGCGCGTTGTAGATGCCGTGGAAGGTGGTCACGAAACGAACGCCGGCAAGCCGCGCAGCAAGCCATGCGCTCCAAGCCGGCGCGCGTGAGCGTGCGTGAATCACCTTGACGCCGCGATCGCGTGCGATCCGCGCCATCGCCAATGCGTTCATCAGCACACGAATTGGATTCTTGGTTTGAACGGGGAGCTTAATCAGCTCGCCGCCGGCCGCCTCGAGGTCCGGCTCGAGGCGACCGCCGGCGCTGACGATCAAGGCGAGCCCCCCGGCGCGACTGACCGCTTCGGCTATTTCAATCGTGGTCCGCTCGACCCCGCCAGCGTTTAACTCAGGGGTGACTTGCAGAACTGAGAGTATGTGACTTTCTTGCAATGCTCTGAAATCGCCTGAACTAGACCAATCACTGCGCTAAGCCGATGTTCGATAACGACATTACTGAACAACGCGCCCGGATTCGTTAACGAAGCGCTTTTCCGGTGGCTTCGCGCCAGCAGACCCCGCGCCGAATACGAGCGCATTGTGCACAGACGCGTGAGGAGCGTACTTTGCCCAGCGGAGGGATTATGTCTCGATTGGTCGCTGTCGCCGCTGCGCTTGTGGTGGCGTGGCTCGCGCCAATAACGGCGCGCGCCTGCACTGACGCCCCGACGGCGCCGCACGCATTCGAAGTAGCCCGGGGAGGGGGAATAGTCGCCCCTGGCTTCGTCGGCCTGGCCGGCGCCGCAGTGATCCACGGGATCGACGTCTCGGTCGTTGAAAACGACACAAATTTTTCCCGCGCGCGGGAATGCGGCGCGCAATTTGCCTATGTACGCCTGTCGGAAGGCACGCGTGACACCGAACCCCTTTACCGCACCCATTGGGGGCCGCGCGCGCCTCTGGCCTCATGCCAGGACCGTTTCATCGACTGACTTTCACCGGGATTGTACCCGAAGCTAGCAGCCTGGCCAACCTGGATGCGCAAGCGCTCTCCGCTGCAATCGACCCGGTCATGGCGCTGGCGCAGACCGCTGGCCGGGAACAGGCTGCATTCTTTCTGGCGCGGCTGCGGGAAGTGCGCGGCTACGACCCCGGACGCCGCAACGACGCCGCAAATCCGAAGCCGCCCTATTTGCCGCCGGCGCTCGCAGTCAACGGCGATCCCCTGCGCAACGCCGCTCCCGAAGTGCGCCGCGCGTTTGGACGCGCCTACGCACACCTAATCTGCACCTGGATTGGGGAGGTCCGCGCCGGCCTTGGCCGGCCCAACGCCCCAGTGCTGCTCATCGTCAATCCGACAGTCTACGCTGACTACAGCCTCCAGGTATCCCAATGCAGACTGGACACCCTGCCGCTGGTGATCGTCCACAGGCCTGCGGACGGAAACCACTTCGACGCAACCCCCGATCCCGCACAGGCCGCGCTTATCCGCATCATCTGCGGCTATGTTCAAGGCCGCAGCCGCCGCGCAAACCGAGCTGGGAGCCGTTGCAAATTCGATGAATACGCCGCACGCGGTGCGTTCGCAGCTTTCTCCGATCGCCGCGCACCCAATCTAGACCGCTTTTTCGGCACCCAAGAGGAGTTCAATGCACTTCTCCAATATGATTGAGTCGCCCTTGAAGACCGCGCTGCTCGCCGCCAGCGCCGCGCTTACGATTGGCGCATCACCGGCGCTTGCCGCCATCGCCGTTATATCTGCTGCGCCCAAACCCGAGGACAGTGTTGCGGCGAAGCCACCTGAGGGCGCGCCGCCGGCAGCCCCTGCTGGGGAGAGCCCGCGTCAACGCGAGGCGCGAGAAGCCGCCTCGCGCAACTTCACCGAACGCAGCCGGGCGGCTGAGGCATTACATACATTGATCGACAGCTCCTGCACACCGATGCACGTGGCTGAGCCGAGCCGCTCGCTGTTCAGCCCAAGCGGCGCCTGGAACGGAACCGACAGCGGGCCCGTGGTACATTCGTATGTCACCTTGAACGGACTGCCCGTGCTCGGGCATGGCGTCGACATCTCGCACTACCAGAGCAATGTCATCGACTACGATCGACTGCGCGACTGCGGGACAGAGTTCGCTTTCGTGAAACTCGATCGGTCCTTTCCAGAACACGCGAGCAGGCTCCGCGCACGCGACATTCCAGTGATCCCCTATCACTACCTCACCGTTCGCGGCGCCTGGCGCGGACAGCGCACCAATTTCACCGACATGCCCGCCCTGTTCGGCGACACCGCCACCGAGCCCGAACTGTTAGACGCCGCACGCGCGATTGGCCGCCAGCAAGGCCAACTCTTCTTGACCAAATACGAAACCGAGATTGCACCCGCCGAGCGAGTTTTATCCTTGCCCGGGCTCTCGGGCCAGTTGGTGGCGCTCGACGTCGAGGAAGTGTTCAACGGCGAGCTCCATCGCAACGTCACAACCGCACAGCGCGCGGGCTACGGTCGATTCTATGCGGCAGCGCTAGCGGAGTGGGTGCGAACGGTGCAGCGCGCCCAGCCCAACTCGGTGGTCATTTTTTACACGTTTCCTGACGTGTTCGCGAGCTATCTGAGCTACGCCCTCCCCGACGACTACGCCGTTGTCAATTTCATGCCGGTCTGGGTCGCCCAGACTGGAGACCGTAGCGGCCTCGATCTCACCTCCCGTCAAGGCGGCAGCGGTCGCTCATTGCAGGCCTTGTGTCTCTCCAACGGCGCGGGCAATCGCTGTATTTTTCACCAATACACCCATCGCGGCGTGTTCGCGGCGATCCAAGAACCAAACGCGGACTGGACCAGCATGACGCCCGAACACCATGACGTGGACCGCTATCTGGGCGCGCGCGCCGTGGTAACGGAACATGGCGTCACCTACGTGCGCCCAACGCGCGAAAACCCCCGCTAACGAATGCGTCAGACTGCGTCTGCGGTCTTGGATTCGCTTTTGCTTTCGGGCAAGCCACTTCGGGGAGACGCAGCCATGTTCATTGCCGCACTTTTGTTGCCGTTTGCGCTGTTGCAGGCCGATTCCGCGCCAAACGTTGATCGCTTCGACCAGTGCCTTGCCATGATCGAGGAAGGCCCAGCGCGCGCCTACGAGGAAGGCATGGCTTGGGCGGGCGAGGCGCAATCGCTCAACGGCTATCGGTGCGCGGCCATGGCGCTGATTGCGCTCGACCGCGCCGACGAAGGCGCTCAGCGCTTTGAATCGCTGGCTTCTGCGGTGAACCCACAACGCACCGCCCTACGCGCCGAACTTTACTCGCAAGCCGGCAACGCCTGGCTCATCGCCCGCGACCCGGCGCGGGCCCGCAGCGACTTTACGCGCGCCATCACCACGATAGACAGCGACCCCAGCCAATTGCCCGACCTGCTGATCGACCGCGCCCGCGCCTACGCCATGGAGCGCGATTGGCGCCATGCCGAGGAAGATCTCTCGCGCGCACTCGATATCCGCGCTGGCGATGCGCTAGCGCTCCGGCTGCGGGCGACCGCTCGTATGCATCAGAGCTCCTTCGACCTCGCCGAAGCCGACGCCCAGTCGGCCGCAGCGATCGAACCCGCCAATGTGGATAATTACTTGATCCTGGGGCACATCCGCGAAAGCAAACGCCTCGGCGCCCCCGTGGATGAGCAATAGCGCTTGCCGATTGTGAACGACCCTTACATTGGGCTTCAACAAGCACGCGCGGAAGCCGGCGGATTCGTATTCGGACACTGGCTCTCGCCCAAGCGCGCGCGCCGCGTTGAGCCGCATGGACACGCGGAGGCGCACTTCATCCTGGTTACCGCCGGCGATTTCATGACCGATGCAGCGGGAAACGCCGGACCGGGGGACCCGCTTCTGGTCTTCAATCCTCCGGGCACCTACCACGCGGATCGGTTCCACGCCGGGGGCGCATTCTTCTCCGTGACCGTTCCCGCCACGGCTGACGAAGCCGCGCGCGAATTCGCTACACCTTGCGCGCCAACCAGCATCGAGAGCGTTGACGCACTAGCTTCGGTACAACGTCTGGCGCGCGAATGCCTAGACTGGGACCATGATTCTCCGTTCGTGGCTGAAGCGCATTGTCTGGAATTGGTTGGCGCCGCAGCCCGAAGGCGATCCAAGGAAAGGCGCCCTCCGGCATGGCTTGACCGCGCCTGCCAATTGTTGCGGGACGCGCCCCAGCAAGCGCTCAACGTCTACGCCGTAGCCCTGGAAATCGGCGTCCACCCGATTCACTTGACGCGGGTGTTCAGGGACCACCTCGCCTGCACGCCAGGCGAATATTTGCGCGCGCATCGCGCCCGCCGGGCCGCCAGCCTTCTCGCCCAGTCTCGCCTGTCATTGGCGCACATCGCCGACGAATGTGGCTTCGCCGATCAGAGCCACCTCACGCACTGTTTTAAACGAAGCTACGGCGTCGCCCCAGATCGGTTTCGCCGCATCCTCGCTTAGGCGAATGCCCCGCAGGGTTTGTTTTTTGCAAGACGCCCAGCGCCATGCGCGCGAAAATCGCCCACGAAACTGGCGGAGATGACAATGGACTTCAGATGGCTGATCGCGCCGGCGGCGATCATGTGCGCGGCCGCGCCCGCTGAGGCCACCAGCGTGGCGGACTGGCGCCACGACCTCGATGAACTCCTGATGCATGTGCAGACCACGCACCCCGACCCGTTCACGAAAGTGGGCGAGTTGACATTCATGCGCGCCGTGCAAGCGCTCTCGGACGAGTTGCCAAGGCTCACCGAGGAGCAGCGTGTCGTGCGCGTCATGGCGATCATGGCGATGCTCGGCGACGCCCATTCCATGATCGAACCGCACACCGAGGCGTTCGCGGCTTGGTACCCGCTCCGCATCGTCGAATTCACTGATGGCTACTTCATAACAGCAGCACACGAATCCATCGCCGATATTTCCGGCGCGCAGGTTTTGTCGATCGCCGGGCGTCCAGTATCGGAGGTCGCAGAAGCTGCGCGCGATCTGATATCCGCCGACAACGAATGGTGGCGGCGCGAAAGCCTCTACGCGATGTTCAACGCCGGCCTGATGAAGGGGCTTGGATTTGCGGCGCAAGACACCGGCGTGTTGACGATGCGGCTTCGGCTCCGCAACGGGCGCGTCGTGGAGCGCCGAATTGCACCGGTGAATTTTACCGAACCCTTTGAGCCCGAGCAAGCCTCACTCGACTGGCTTTATGGGCGCACGGAGATTTCAGGGCCATGGGTGCGTCCATCGCGCGAATACATTAGTGCGTTCCGCGGCTTGCGCGGCGCTGATTTCTACACACTCGACGCCAGCCGTCCGCCGCACCTTTCGCTCCGTTCGCTCAACGCTTTGCCGCTGCCGGCGCACGACGCCTATTATATAATGCTAAACCTCTTCCATGATTCAGAGACGGAAACGCTTCCGGATTTTTTCGCGCGCGCGATGCGTGAAGTTGATGCGCAAAGACCGCGTCGGCTCATCATTGATCTTCGGGAAAATCCGGGCGGCGACGGCAGCAATGGCGGGCCAATCGTCCGAGAATTGATTGCGCGCCAGCGTGATCAGCCATGGCGGGAGCTCTACATCCTCGTGGGCGGCCGCACCTACAGCGCCGCGCAGCTGGTGCTGTATCCCCTACTTCAGAACGTCCAAGCCACCATGGTCGGCGAGCCTATGGGCGGCTCCTGGCAGATGTTCGGCGATTACTCGACCTTTCAATTGGAACGCATCGGCATGGAATTGCGTGTTTCCGCGTTACGCCATTCGCTGAGCGAATCAACGGATTTGCGAACTGTGATCCCCGTGGACTACCCGGCCCGGTTTTCCTTTCGAGACTATATCGCTGGCCGCGATCCGGCGGTCGATCCCATCCTCGCGGGCGAAGAAGTCCGTAGCATCACCACCATCGCGCTTGCCGATGGCGGCGCGGCGGCGCGGCGCGCCTACCTTGAACGCCGTGCGCGTTTTGCGAACTTGTCATGGTGGGCGCCGCCGACAGAACCAGAACTCAGACGCATCGGCGACGAACTCACGCGCGCCGGTCGCACGGCCGATGCGATTGAGACTTTCCGGTTGAGTTCGGAAATCCACCCCGACGAGTGGCGCTCATGGTACAACCTCGCCGAGGCGCTCCGCGCCAACGGGCAGATGACAGAGGCCCTTATCGCCTACCGAGCGTGCATCGCGTTGAACGACCCCACCAACTTCAACCAGGCTTCACTTGTGCAACTCGTCGGGCAAGTTGAGGCGCGATGATGCCGGCCGCTTCAAGCATCCTCGCGGTCCTTTTCGGCGCATTGCTGGGCGCGTGCGCGAGCGCGCCAACCGGCGAGGTATTCTCAAAGCCGGCGGTCATCCGTTACGGCGCCAATGTCGCGGAAACGACCGCCGCGCTGGCAGGAAAATGCACGACGCTAAGGGTACGCCGTATCGATCCGCCCTTTGCGCCCGAGGTTCGCCATGAGCAGCTGCAAATCGATTGTGACGGGTTTCCATTCCTCGGCGCGCCCCGCTGGGCGGAATTCGTTTTCCGCGACGATTCGCTGGAGATGGTGTGGATCATGATGTCCCCAGATGACCGGAATCAAACAATAGCCGCGATGGCTGCGGCCTATGGGGCCCCCAGCCACCGGAATGGCGACTACGTCGCCTTCACCGCCCACGGCGCTGCCTGGCGATTCCAGCCGGCGGAAGTCTTGTTTTACTCGCCCGCCCTCAGCGGCTGGACGCTCGAATGGTTCCGATAGGCGCTTGGGCGCGACGGATATCTGCGTTACTTCCGTTTCAGTGTTTGAGGGCGCTGCTCTACGGGAGGTTTATTGTGAATATCAAAGCATGTGTTGTGGGTGCATTTTTGGCGCTGGCCGCCACCGCTGGGCCGGCGGCGGCTTGGGATTTGGTCGGGACCCGCGAAGTCCGCGACCGCACCGAGCGTGACACCATCACGCTGAACGGCCATCGCCAATTTGAACGCATCAAGCTCTGCGTCTACCGCAATCCGGTGCACTTCCTCGATCTGGACGTGCGGTATCGCAATGGCGGACATCAAGACGTCTCGGTCGCATCGCGCATCAACGCGGGCCAATGCACGCGCGTGATCGACCTTGTCGGCGATGACCGCGACATCACCACCATCTCGATGCTGTACGAAGAAACCAGCTTCCGCCGCCGCCGCGCCACCGTGCGCGTCTACGCGGAATAAATAGTGCGAGCCGGCGGCGCGGGCGCGTCGCCGGCTTTCATGTCAGGGCGTCGCGCCCTGGGAGGCGATCTGGCGCAGGTCCCAAGCGGCCCCCCGAATATTGTCCACACGCCAACCGCTGTCTTCCCATGCAAGATCGTAGACGATGGTTTGCGCGCGTCCGAGGTTGGTGAAGTCCGCACGCACGACCGCGTGGCTATTCTCGACCACAGCTTCGGTCGACAATGTGAGATTGCTCAGCTCAAAATCCTGAGCGCCGATGATCGGATCGAAATCGAGGATCGGCTCGTCAGCGGTCGCCGAACGCGCCAACATCGCCGCGATCTGGGTGTGCAAACGCGCCGTCCACGGCGCTTGATCTTGCAGCGCCGTGAGCGGCGCGTGGGCGAGGTAGGGCTGATAGAGCGGCGCAATGATTGCGGCTGGATCGGGCATCCCAGCACCGCTCGCGGGCGCCTTTTCCTGCTGGCGCGAACAGCCGGCCACGGCAAAAACGGTCATGCTCACCAGCAAAGCGCGTCTGTTCATGAGAGCCCCCTGTCGATGGCGTTGTGGCGCCCCAGGCGCCGGCGCGCCAGAGCGGACTTATGCCAGCAGCCCCAAACTATAACCCACCCATCCCCGGATTGCGCGAAGCGCAAGTCCGGGGCCGATAACCGCAATCGCGTGTGTTTATGGGCCCCGGGCCCGTCGCTTTCGCGACGCCCGGGGATGGGTAGTGAGTCAACACTTCATGCAGTTGGTATTATGCCGAGCGTCACGCTGCCGCGTGACAGCTCCCCCTCACGGGGGAGCACGGCGCCGTTTCTGATTCCGCTCGGCTCAAATCCGCGCCAGAGATTAGCTGCGTACCCAGCCGACGGCGGGGTCGTTGAAATCGACGACGTCGCTCAGTTCGTAGACGTCGCGGTAGCCATAGCCGTAGAGGTTGATGAAGGTCTGGATGTTGAGCGCCAGCTCGACCCGCTTGAGCATCACGGGCGCGGCGTTGTTTGAGAAATTGTTGTTGCAATAGATAAGGATGCGCCGGCCGGGCGCGCCGATCGCCTGCGCCAAGCTTTGATCGGTGAAGTCGGTAAACGGCAGGTTGACCGCTCCGGCGATATGGCCGGCGGCGTAGGCGTCGGCGGAGCGCGCATCGAGCATGAGGGTGTTCGGCTCGCGCGCCATGCGCTGGAAGTCCGCCAGCGGAACGAGCCGCGCCGCACGGTAGGCGTTCACCTCATTGGTGAGGCCTTGAAAGCCCTGATAGTCGATCTGGGCGGCGGTTTCGGGCGCCGCCTTGTCTTGCGCGAGCGCAAGCAGCGGAACGCAGCTCAAGCCAATGAGTGCGGCGGCGGCCAGCAAAACGCGCATACGATTCCTCCGTCTGCACGGCAGTCAGCCTTATAGGTTTGTCGTCATTGCGGCGGCGCGTTGAGGGCGGCCTCAAGATAGGGCCAGCCAATCGCGTAAACGCCCCCGAGCAGCAATCCCAGCGGCATCCAGATGAGCGCGCCGACATAGGAATTGCCAAGCCGCTCGCCCCAATCGAGGCCGCGACCGCCCAGGCGGGTCAACGCCCCAAACGCCCCGCCGATGAGGCCCCCAGCGCCGCCATAGCTCCACCCCACCACGCAAAGCGCGATCATGCCTGCAAACGCAGCGACGCTCAGCATCAGCCTCATGCCGGTTCAAATACCCCTACCTGCAGCGCGTTCAGCGCGCGCCCCCCCTCATGACAGGGGGCCGCGCCACGCCGCAAGGCGGTCACGCACAGTTGAGGGGGCGTCAAGTGCCGGGAGGCGCCGAGCCGCGCGCCTCACCGAGGGCCACGCGTGAGATAATTTGGCCCTGGACGGTCGCACCCGCCAAGCCCAATTCCTGCGGCGTCACCACGATGAGCTGGCCTGAAGACGCCAGCGCCTCAGCGATATTTTGCCGCGTTTGCATCTCAAGGATCGCCAGGATCGCTGCCGTCGATTGCGGGGTTCTGGTCGCGAATTGATCGGCCAGCTTATCGATTTGTTGCGGCGAGAGGCTGAGCGCGCCGCCGCGAAATCCCGGGCGCATCGCAGCGCCTGGGGCGCCGCCTTCTGTTGCCGGCTGCGCTCCGACGACGCCTTGCCCGCCCGTATTCGCCAGGTTTACCGCATGCGCTTCCGCAGACGTATAGGTGAAGCTTACGCCGTGGAACTTCACGCCAAGCGCTATGCCTGCTTCGTGCTGCTCATCGCCGTCTTCCTCGGCTTGGCGCAAGCGCTTCACTGCGCCTTCCTCGACATCACTCAGGCCGGCGCGCAATTGCTGATCTTCGCGTTTGCCAACTTCGGCGCGGATCGCGCTCTGGATCCGCGTCTCGATCGCCAAGCCAAAATCCTGGACGTTATAAACGAAATACATCTTATCGCGGTTGAGGCTGAATTGGACGCGCGCTTCAACGACGATCGAGTGATCGTCTGCGGTGGTGGCGCTAAACGGAAGCGGCACACAAAATTGCGGGCGCAAATTGATCGCGCCAGTGCGTGCGTTCAGCAACGGCACCAGCTTACGCTGCCCGTTGGCGGGGTCGAGCGCTACAAACTCAATGCGTGGGGCGGTCGAGCCTTTGACAATGAATTCCTCGGGATCCCAGATGACGCCGCGGCCTCGAAGCGCGCGTCTAAAGCCCTGGTCGTTGTGGGTCATGTAAGTGAAGTCGACGCGTGTCTGGTAGAATTTCCAGATGACGTAAACCAGCGCCGCCGCGAGCAGCACCCAGCCGGCGATTTTAGCGATGCCTACCCAGTCGAAGTCCATTGTCGTCCCCCTTCGAAGCCGCCCATCTTAGCGCGGCGGGAGCCCGATGCACGCGAAACTCTGCCAGAAGCCACACTTTGCAGCAGCAGCGGGAGCGTGCTTTCGCCTCTTTGGCGTTTAATCGCAGGCGATTAGCGGGTCTGCGGTCGGTCAAGCGCCAGCACGCAGCCGGCCATGTGCTCGTTGCGGACAACGCGGGCCCGCTGCACAATGGTCGCTGCGCGGCGGCGAACATACGGGCCGGGATTGTCCGCTCGCCAACGATTGGGGCTGGGCAGCACCGCCGCCAACCGCGCCGCTTGCAACGGCGTCAAATCGGCGGCTGAAACGCCGAAGCGGGCGCGCGCGGCGGCTTCGACGCCGAAATTGCCATCGCCCCATTCCGCCGCGTTGAGATACGCCTCCATGATGCGCCGCTTGGGCCACATGAATTCGACCAGCGCCGTGAAGTAGACTTCTATGCCTTTGCGGACCCATGAGCCGCCTTGCCACAGGAACAGATTTTTTGCCGTCTGCTGGCTGATGGTGGAGGCGCCGCGTCGCGAGGCGCCGCGGGCGTTTGAATCCATCGCGTCCTGGATGGCTTCGACGTCGAAGCCAGAATGGGAGCAGAAATTGGAATCTTCCGCGGCGATCACGGCGCGCACGATATGCGGCGACATGCGCGTGATCGGGACGGGGTAATGGCGAATGCGCTGACCTTCGGCGGCGCGTTCCAGCATCGTCACCGTCGACGGCGGGTCGACAAAGAGGTACGCGCCAGCCCACGTCACCGGCGCCAGAAAGCAGGCGACAAACAACACGCTCAAAATCGTCAGCGCCAATCCATAGCGCTTGCGCCGCTTGATACGGCCAAGATCGAGATCGAGGTTGATGCGCGCGTCGCGCGCCCGCTGACCGCCCAAGCGCCGCTCGCCGGGCATCGGGATCTCCGGGACCGCAACGACATCGTCGCGCATCACCCGCGCGCGCGGCGTGGGCGCGTAGTGCGGCGCCTGCTCGAACAGCGCCTCGTCGCCCGCCGCCGCAATATCCTCGGCGCCGGACGTCTCAGGGAGCGGCTCGTCTCCAGGTTGCGGCTCGGGTTCTCCGTCCGGGGTCATGCGTCCCACTCCTCCGCCACGGCGACGTCGCTTTCGCGCATCGCCCAGGCCGATTTGAGGCGCTGGAACGCGCCCGCGTCAAGCAGGCGCCTGAGCGCCCAGACCGCCATACCGCGCACCAAAGGTGAGAAATCGTCCAATAGAGGCTCCGCCGCCGCAGCCAATCCAGGTTCGCCCGAATTGCCGACGGCGCACAGCACGTTGCGAACAAAGCGGTCGCGGCCAGTGCGTTTCACAGGCGTGCCGGCAAAGCGCGCTCGAAAGCCAGCATCGTCAAGCGCCGCCAGCTCCGCCAACGGCGCCAGGCGCAAGTCCGTGCGCAGGCTCATTCGGGTTTCATGCGCTTCGGCGGCAAACTTGTTCCACGGGCATACGGCCAAACAATCGTCGCACCCGAACACGCGATTACCAAGAGGTTCGCGAAATTCGCGCGGGATTTGCGCTTTGTGTTCGATGGTAAGGTACGCAAGGCAGCGGCGCGCATCCAGCTGATAGGGCGCCGGAAACGCCTTGGTCGGGCACACATCAAGACAAGCACGGCACGAGCCACAATGGTCCTCGTGCAGCGTATCTGGCTCTAGTTCGGCGGCGGTGAGGATGGCGCCGAGCAGCAGCCATGAGCCGTGCTCACGCGAAACCAAATTGGTGTGCTTGCCTTGCCAACCAAGCCCAGCGCGCTCGGCCAGCGGTTTTTCCATCAGCGGTGCGGTATCGACAAACACTTTCACCTCGGCGCCGGTCTCGCGCGCCAGCCACCCCGCCAATTGTTTCAGCTTGCCCTTGGTGACATCGTGATAATCGCGCCGCGCCGCATAGGCGGAAGTGAGGCCGTCGCGCTTGTGTTGCAACAACGCGATGGAATCGTCGGTCGGCGCATAGCTGAGCCCAACCAGCACCGCGCTTTTCGCTTCGGCCCAGAGCGCTAGCGGATGAGACCGCCTGTTCGGATCTCCGGCAAGCCAATTCATTTCACCATGGCGGCCATGCGCCAAGAATTCATCCAATCGCGCGCCAGCCGGCCAAGCCGCCGCCGCCGACGCTACGCCGCTTGCGTCAAAACCCAGCGCGCGGGCTTGGGCTGCGATATCCAATGCTGAAACCACGTTCCCTTATGCAGCAGCGCGGACGCACGGTCGACCGGCGCGCTGAAATTCACCCCGCCAACATCCCCCCAAGGTGTGTTTCGACGCTTTTTATTGGCCGCCTTTGACGTTAATGAGAGCCTAGCGGTGGGAGTGTGTGCGAATGTTGCGAAAGCTCAGAGGCGTAGCCTTGGCGTTTGCGTTGACCGTGTCCGCGTGCGGGCAAGCGGCGATGTACGAATCAGCGCCAGCCGCGAGCGCACCACCAGCGCCAGGCGACGCAAGCGTCGCCGCGGAATTCTGCGCCGAAGTTGGCCGGCGCGTATCGCAAGCTGATTGCGACGTGCTCACGCAACTCGCTGACCAAGCCGAGGCAGGCGTCGCGGCGTTTAACGCACCCGATCCTTTGCGGCGCGGAGAAGCGCACATGCTGCAACTGGCGATCAGCTTTGCGCCGCCCGAGGAGGACGCGCGCGAACCCGCGTCCAGCGATCCAGAAAAACCAGCGCTTGAACCTGCTGACGTCGTCGCCGACCTGCCCGGCAGCACGGTTGAGTTTGCGCCGCTGGTAGGGCGGTTCATGCGCGCCGAATTGGTTGGCGCGGGCTTCGAGATCACGCCTCTCACGCCCGCCTCACAGGAGGTGCTCACAGACAGCGTCACCACATGGAGCTGGCGCGCGGTCGCGAACGAAGGCGGACAGCGCACGCTAACGCTGACAACCGTAGTCGAAGGCTGCACCAGCGAAGGCCAGTGCTACCCCCTGCGCAGCACCAGCCGAAACTATTCCGTGAAGGTCACAGTCGGCTGGCTGGGCCGCGCGCAGGACATGATCGCCGGCGTGCCCACCTGGATCCGGCTGCTGAGCGCAGTGGTTGCGGCGCTAGCGGGATTGACCTTCGCGTTTTTCAGCCTGCGCAACGCCTTGCGCGGCGGCCGCGACAGCTGAGCGGCGCGTCTCGTTTGCGCTTCCACGAACGGGCGACGCACGCCATGGTGGCCGACAAATCGCACCAGGGGGACTAAGTGGATTGGCTTGACCTTGCCCGCGCCGCCCTGTTGGGCATTGTGCAGGGCCTCACCGAATTTCTACCGGTTTCCTCGACGGCGCATCTGCTGATCGGAGAGAAACTGATCGGCTATGAGGACCAAGGCAGCGTCTTCACGGTGATGATTCAGCTGGGCGCGATCCTGGCGGTGATGTGGCTTTACCGGCAGCGGATTTTTGACGTCGTCACCGGCCTGCCGACCAAGCCGGAAGCGCGCCGCTTTGCTTTGATGCTGTTGCTCGCTTTTTTACCCGCAATTCCCATTGGCTTGCTGGGCCGGGAATTCATCACCGGGGCGCTGCACCAAAGCATGGGCGTCATCGCCTGGGCGTTCATCCTTGGCGGCGCGGCGATGTTGGCGATCGAGCGCTTTCGGCCGGCGCCGCAAATCACCGACGCTGCGCAAACGCCGATTCTGCGCGCGCTCGGCATTGGCGTATTCCAATTGGTCGCGCTCATTCCCGGCGTCTCGCGGTCCGGCGCGACCATCTATGGCGGCTTGTTGCTTGGGCTCGACCGGCGGGCAGCGGCGGAATTCTCATTCTTCCTCGCCATGCCAACCATGATGGGCGCGTTCGTGATCGAGTTCTTCGATGTGAAAGATCATATCACCTCCGACCGCGTCGCCGAGATCGCAGTCGGCTTCGTGTTCGCGTTTTTCTCGGCGCTGCTGGTGGTGAAACCGTTCCTCGATTTCGTGACCCGCGTGGGCTTTGGCCCATTCGCTTGGTACCGCATCGGCCTGGGCGCGCTCATGCTTGGCGCGATGTATTTGGGGCATTTATGAGCGAGACAAGAGATAGCAACGGCGCGATCCTCAAGGACGGCGATACCGTCACCTTGATCAAGGATCTGAAGGTGAAGGGCACATCCAGCACGCTCAAGCGCGGAACAATCGTCAAGGGCATCCGCCTCACCGACGACCCTGAGGAAATCGAAGGGCGCGCCGACAATATTAAGGGCCTGGTGTTGAAAGCGTGTTTTCTCAAGAAGGCGTGAGCCATGGCAGCGGCGAAGCTCTGGACCATCGGCTATGAAAATGTCGGCATTCCCGATTTCATCGCGGAACTCAAGTCAGCCAAGATCAAGACGCTGCTGGATGTGCGTGAGATCGCCAATTCGCGCCGCGCCGGTTTCTCGAAAAGATCGCTCGCCGCCAGCCTCGACGAAGCTGGCATCGGTTACGTGCATCTGAAGGCGCTTGGCACGCCGAAAGCGGGACGCCAGGCGGCGCGCAAGGGCGATGTCAAAACCATGCATCGTATTTTCGAAGCGCGGCTGGCTGAACCCGAGAGTCAGCTGGCGCTCGCCGAGGCGGCGGATATGGCCAAGCGAGGCCGCGTGTGTCTGATGTGCCTGGAGCACGATTGGCGCGCGTGCCATCGCGCCATCGTGGCAAAGCACTTGGGGCGATTTGGCCTTACGCCGACCCACCTTTCGCCCGAACCATCTCCATGATCGCCAGCACCAACAAGGCGACCCAGTAGAATCCAAACGCAGCGCTGAACAAGCGCGTGTCATCGGCAAACCCGGCCCATACCGTGAGCACGCATGGCAGCGGCGCCAGCGCCAGAACCGCAAGCACCTGGCGCTTGCGCGCGCCGAGGAGCGCTATTGCCGCAACCCCAAATCCATTGGCGCCCAGCGCCGCATACTTCACCCAATGCGCCGGCGCGATCGGCAAATGCGCCGCCGCATTGCTCATGTCCGCAGTCAGCCGCAATTGCTGCAAGGTCTCCACCACGTCGGCACCTGCGCCCACGAGCGCAGGCGCAATCGCCGCCCACGCCAGCGGCTTGCGCACACCGCCCGCGAGCACCGCCGCACCCGCCACCAGAAACAGCGTATAGGCCGGAATGAAGCCATAGAGGTCCAGCCTGTTGATAGCGTCCTGCGCGGCGATGATCGCGGCGCTGGGGGGTTCGCCGAACACTGCGGCGATGTCGGCCACGGTTTCTGCGCGCTGAAACAGGCTGACCGCGTCACCCACTGTTCCCTGTGAATAAACGGTGCTCACCGCCGGCATGAAGTTGAAGCCGACGAACACGCCAAGCGTCGCAAGCCCGCCAGCGATGGTCAGCAGCGGCCAAAAGCGCGTGGTCATGTCGGGTTGCCCCGTGCTTGGAATTGGCCATGAGGGTGGTAGCGCCAAAGGTAGCTCGGGACGATCGCCTCGATGCTTTCCAGCGAGGTGACGCCCAGATCCTGAATCGTAAGCGCGTTGGGATCGGCGCCGACGACATTGTCGCGCTTGAGCATCGTCACTTGGTCTCCGGTGAGCGGGGGATCAGCGAACGGAATGAGCTTGAAGCTCCAGTCCAGCAGCAAGCCAAGCGGGTGCGCCGCGAAGAATGGGATCGGCGCCAGCGGACGCGGGCGGGCGATTTCGGCGAGCACAAATTGCAGCAAGTGCTTGAAGGTGTAGACGCTGGGGCCGCCCAATTCATACACACGGCCGCGTGCGCCGGGCTTATCGAGTGCGGCGACGATAGCGTCGGCGACATCGCCGACGAAGATCGGCTGAAACTTGGTCTTGCCGCCGCCGATCAACGGCAACGCCGGCGCCAACGTCGCCATCTGGGCGAAGCGATTGAAGAAATTGTCCTCCGGCCCAAACACGATCGAGGGGCGAAGAATCGTCGCGCTCGGCACGGCGGCCTGCACGGCGCGCTCGCCGGCGTATTTGGTGCGGGCGTAGCGGGCGCCCTTGGCGGCTGCGCCGATGGCTGAGACTTGCACGAAACGCTGCACGCCGTGCCTGGCCGCCGCTTCCGCAATGGTGCGCGCGCCTTCGACATGCAGGGTTTGGAAGTTTTGCTTGCCGCTCTCGCTTAGCACCGCGACCAGATTAACAACCGCATCCGCGCCTTCCATCGCCCGCGCGACGCTCTCGGGAAAACGCACGTTAGCTTGCACCAATTGGATTTGGCCGACATCACCCATCACGCGCAGTTCGTGCCCGAGATGCGGCCGGCGCATCGCCACGCGGATACGTTTGCCCGCCTTGGCGAGCGCACGCACCACCTGCTTGCCGATGAAGCCCGAGCCGCCGAACACCACGACCAAATCGTTCATGCGCACGCCCTTCCGATCTGCGCCTCTATGCTAGGCGGGTGACAGCTTGTCCATGCGACCTGCTAGACCGCTTCCCGGAAAAGTGTGTGCGGTTTTCCGACCAGGAAGCGGTCTAATGTATGATTCTGAGCATTTCCCATTCAGTCTGACTGAACGGGCGGCGATGGGAAATACTCTGGCAGATTCGCCACATCCCTGCCTGCTTTGACGGCCACTCAGCGACGATGCCGCGACCCATCCGCCTTCGCCAGCACGCGACCTCGACCATTGACGAACGCGCACACGTCATTGACGCGTCGTTCAAGGTGGTTGGACAGCGCACGCTCCTCGGACGTATTTGGCGGGCAATCTTGGCCGTGATCGCAGCGGCGTTACTCGGACTTCTCACCCCACCGGCGTGGCTGCTGGCGCAGCGCATAGGCAAGTGGCTCGGAAGCTAGCGAAGGCCGCGCTACTTCCGCTTCGGCGCGAGTATCGAGGTCGCCGCCAAATCGCCGGTGACGTTGCCGAGGGTACGGAAGATGTCCGGGACCACTTCAACCGCGAGCAGGATGCCGAGCAATTCGGTGGGCGCGCCGAGCGCCATTGCGATCGGCGCGACCGAGGCGATGAAGGAGATTTGTCCCGGCAGGCCCACCGAGCCGACGCTGACCCCGAACGCCACGACAATAGCGCCAACTATCTGCAGTAGGCTCGGCTCGATCCCATAAAGATGCGCCACGAAGAAACAGACCGCGAGGTTGGCGACGGGGCTGGTGAAGCGGAACACTGCCACGGCGAGCGGCAAGATGAGGTCGATGACGTGATCTGGAATGCGCAAGGTGCGTCCCGCCTCGATCATCGCCGGCAGCGAAGCCAGCGACGATTGGGTCGAGAACGCGATCGCCCAAACTGGCGTTGCGGCGGCGCTGAATTTGCCGATGGATTGGCGCCCGAACACCAAAGCGAACAGCCAGGCGATGATGGTCACGCCCAGCGTCACCGCTGAGACGATAGCTACATACTGGAACAGCGTGCCCGCCGCCCCCAGCCCCGCGCGCAAGCCAACGCCGAGCGCCAGTGCGAACACGCCGAACGGTCCCGCCAGCAACACCCAGCGCACGATCACCACCATTGCCTCGGAAACGGCGCGGAAGAGATCGACCAAAGGCGCACGCAATCGCGCCTCCAGCCGGGTCGCGGCAAAACCGAAGAACACCGCGAACACCACCAGCGGCAGGATGGCGCTTTCGGCGGCGGCCTTGACCGGGTTTGACGGCGCCAACCCCTGCAGCCAGCTGATGAAGCTTGGCGGCGGCGGAACCTCCGCGCCCGCTCCGCCAGCGCCGGCGATAAACGCCGCTGCGGCGCCCGGGTCCACCGGCCACAGCGCCAGCGCCCCTCGCGTCGCCAGCACCCCGTAAATGCCGGCAAACAGCAGCAAAACGGAAAACAACAGCACAGCGCGCGTCGCCAACCGCCCCGTCGTTGCGGCGTCGCTCACCGAAGCGATGCCCACCACCAGCAGCGAGAACACCAGCGGCACCACGGTCATGCGCAGCGCGTTGAGCCAAAGCCCGCCGAAGGCCTCGATGATCTCTGCGGCTTGCGTGAACTGCGCGCCGTCAGCGCGAATCCAAGCGCCCGCAGCCAAACCCGCGACCAGCGCAAGCAACACGATAAAGCTAAGTGATTTCACGTGGCGATCCCGATCTGAACGGGCTCTGGTAACCCGGCGCGCGCCCGCGCGCCAGCAGCGCTCATCTCAAACCAATGCCTAGGCCCGCACCGAAGCCGCCATCGGCGCGGCGGGCGCGCGCTTGAGCTCCAGCACGCCATCCTCGATCGGGCCATGGCGCAGGCTCATCAAATCGTGCGCATAGCTTTGCGCCTGCTTCCAGGGCGCGCGCGTGGTTTGCTTGGGCCACAAGTGCAGCACGCGCTGAAAATATCCGGACGAGAAATCAACGAAGGGTTTCTCCTCGCGCTCGGCGCCGGGTCCAGACTTGGGCATGCGCGGGGTCGCCTGGCCGAGGCCGTATTCGTCCATGTAATTGATGAGGCGGCAAACGTATTCGCTGATTAGATCGGCCTTTAGTGTCCATGACGCGTTGGTGTAACCAAAAACCGAGGCGAAGTTCGGCACATCGGAAAACATCGATCCGCGATAGACGAAGCTATCCCCGGGTTTGACCTGTGCGCCGTCAACGCTCAATTCGGCGCCGCCCAGTATCCGCAGATTGAGGCCCGTCGCGGTGATGATGATGTCCGCTTCAAGTTCAGCCCCGGAGGCGAGCTTGAGGCCCTTCTCGGTGAAGCTTTCTATTTGGTCGGTGACGACCGAGGCCTTACCAGCGCGGATCGCTTCGAACATGTCGTTGTCGGGCACCAGGCACAGGCGTTGATCCCAGGGATCGTAGCGCGGCGTGAAATGCTTCTCGATATCGTAATCTGGGCCGAGCTGCTCGCGGATAAGGCCGATCAGGCGCTCGCGCGTGCGCTTCGGACGGGCGCGGGCCAGCCGAAAGAATATCTGCTGAAACGTAATCCTGAGAAACCGCGTGATGTCGTAGGCGAAGCCCGCCGGCAAATTGCGGCGCAAGCTGTTGGCGAACTTATCCTCCGCCGGCATCGACACCATGTAGGTGGGCGAGCGCTGCAGCATGGTGACATGCGCGGCTTTCTCAGCCATCGCCGGAACCAACGTCACCGCCGTCGCGCCCGAGCCGATCACCACCACCCGCTTGCCCGTATACTCCAGATCCTCGGGCCAATGCTGGGGATGGATGAGCTTGCCCTTGAAACGGTCAACGCCCTTGAAATCGGGCTGATAGCCCTGTTCATAATTGTAATAGCCGGCGCACATGAGCAGAAATTTCGCGGTGAAACGCTGCGGCGCGCCTTCGTGCTCGGCCTCGACGGTCCAGCGCGCCTCGCCGGATGACCACGACGCGCGCTTTACGCCGTGACCAAAGCGGATGTGCTTGTCGATGCCGTGCTCGGCGGCGGTCTCGCGCACGTAGCTGCGGATGGACGGACCATCGGCGATCGCTTTCGCCTCGGTCCACGGCTTGAACGCATAGCCGAGCGTGAACATGTCGCTGTCGGAGCGGACGCCAGGATAACGGAACAAATCCCAGGTGCCGCCGATGGCGTCACGGTTTTCAAGGATGACATAGCTCTTGCCGGGACAATGCTTGCCCAAATGCACACCCGCGCCGATGCCAGAGAGGCCCGCGCCGACGATCATGACGTCGAAGGATTCAGTGCTCATGCACGGAATCCGACGCGCTGAGCCGGGAGCTGTCAAGCCGGACGCGACGGAAACTAGCGTCTGTCCTCGCGCCCATGCCAGATGCGGACGATCACCTGATCAGCGCCCTCGATGATAAAATGAAGAACGTAAACAGAGCGCCCAAACCGCATCAGGCATCGTCTGGTGTCGCCGTCCTTTGACGGTGGAAAAAGCCCGGGCCGCGACGCAATCCGTTGTTCGGTATCCAGCACCCGATCCAAAAAACGCTGCGCTACGACATCGCTCCGCTCCAGCCACCAAGCGAGCAACCGGTCAACATCGACCAGAGCTTCGCGCCTGTATCGGATCATTTCGTTCGGGTTGGAACGGGCCGAGGCGCGCCAGGATCCTTGAGCCTTGCCTTTAGCCAAGCATGGACATCTTCGGACGCAATACTGAGGCCGTCGGCCTTCCACGCTGCGACCCGTCGCGCCAATTCAGCATCATCACCCATAGCGCCATCGAATTCAGCCGCCGTGTCCTCCAACAGCCCTTGGGCCATCGCCTCCAAGCTTTCGCCGGAAGCGGAGGCGAGTTGGCGCAGACGTTTCGCGGCTTCTGGGTGCAGGGGAATCGTCAATTTATCGGCCATGCGCCCACATTGGCACGGTTCCGGGCCTAGCGCGATTGCCGCGTTGCGCGCGGTTCTCTAAACACCCTCCCCATGATCATCGCCGTCGATGGCCCCACCGCCTCCGGCAAGGGCACGGTCGCCGCCGGCATCGCCGCGCGCTATCGCCTGAAGCGGCTCGACACGGGCGCGCTTTACCGGGCGGTGGGGCTGGCTGTGCTGGATGGCGGGGGCGACCCCGGCGACGAAGCGGCCGCGGTCGCCGCGGCCCATGCCCTCGACCTTGCCGCCATCGACGAGCATCGTATCCGCTCCAGCGCCGCTGGCCTGGCGGCCTCGAAGGTAGCCGCCCTCCCCGCCGTCCGCGCCGTGCTGCGCGAGGCTCAGCGCGCCTTCGCCGCCGACCCGGCCGGCGCGGTGCTCGATGGGCGCGACATCGGCACGGTGATTTGCCCGGCCGCCGCCGTGAAGCTGTTCGTGACCGCTTCGTTACCGGTGCGGACGGAGCGGCGCCTGCGCGAACTTCGCGGACGGGGCGAGCAGCTCAGCTTTGTGGATTTGCAGGCTCAGATCGCCGCGCGTGACGAACGCGACGTGAACCGGGCGGATTCGCCGCTTCGCCAGGCGCCTGACGCGCACTTGCTGGACACCACCGACCTTTCTATAGAAGCGGCGGTGGAGGCCGCGTGTCGGATCGTCGATGCGGTGCTTGCGCGTCCTGGGACCTAAAGGGCCGCGGGACGTTTTGGCGCAGCCGGTTCTCCGCTAAGCCACATTCGACGGCCCCATTGGGGGGCCGAGACCGTCGGAACCAACCGGTCGGCCCTAATTTTTGGAGTTGCAATACGTATGTCGGTACAGACCCATTCCTCATCCATGAACCCCACGCGCGATGATTTCGCGAGCCTGCTGGATGAGAGCCTCACCACGCGGGGAATGATCGAAGGCCGGGTGATCCCAGCCACAGTGGTGGCGATCGAACACGATTTCGTGGTTGTCGATGTCGGCCTCAAGACCGAAGGCCGCATTCCGATTCGCGAATTCATCACCGACGACGGTTCAGGCGCGCCCAAGCAAGGCGACATCGTTGAAGTCTATCTTGAGCGTATCGAGAACGCGCTGGGCGACGCGGTCGTCAGCCGAGAGAAAGCGCGTCGTGAAGAGGCTTGGACGCGGCTTGAGAAAAATTTCGCTGCGCAAGAGGCCGTCAACGGCGCCCTTGTCGGCCGCGTGAAGGGCGGCTTCACGGTCGATCTTGGCGGCGCCAATGCGTTCCTTCCTGGCAGCCAGGTCGATATCCGTCCCGTGCGCGATGTCGGCCCGTTGATGAACATCATTCAGCCGTTCGCGATCCTGAAGATGGACCGCGCGCGTGGCAATATCGTCGTGTCTCGCCGCGCCGTGCTGGAAGAGAGCCGCGCCTCCGAGCGCGCCGAAATCGTCGGCCAGCTCAAGGAAGGCGAAGTCCGCGACGGCGTGGTCAAGAACATCACCGATTACGGCGCGTTCGTGGACCTCGGCGGCATCGACGGCCTTCTGCACGTCACCGATATGAGCTGGAAGCGCGTGTCGCATCCCTCACAAGTGCTCAACGTTGGCGACACGGTGAAAGTGCAGATCGTCAAGATCAACCCGGAAACCCAGCGTATTTCGCTCGGCATGAAGCAATTACTGAGTGATCCGTGGGATGGCGTCGACGCCAAATATCCAGCCGGCGGCAAGTTCACCGGCCGCGTCACCAACATCACCGATTACGGCGCCTTCGTGGAACTCGAAGCGGGCGTTGAAGGCCTGGTGCACGTCTCGGAAATGAGCTGGACCAAGAAGAACCTGCACCCCTCGAAAATCCTCTCGACCAGCCAAGAAGTCGATGTGCTGGTGCTCGACGTCGACGGCGAGAAGCGCCGCATCTCACTTGGCATCAAGCAGGTGCAGTCCAATCCATGGGACGCGTTCACCACCGAGCATCCGGTCGGCTCGATCATCGAAGGCGAGATCAAGAACATCACCGAGTTCGGTCTGTTCGTTGGTCTCACCGCTGAACTCGACGGCATGGTCCACCTCTCCGACATCGCCTGGGACGCGCAAGGTGAGGAAGCCCTCGCCCGCCACAACAAGGGCGACATGGTAAAGGCCAAAGTGCTCGACATCGACATCGAGAAGGAACGCATCTCACTTGGCATGAAGCAGGTTGCGTCTGACCCGATGGGCGAAGCCGATTTCCGCAAGGGTCAAGTACTTACTGTGGAAGTGGTCGAGATCGCCACCGGCGGCATCGAAGTGGCGTTCGGCGAAGGCAACGCCTTGCGGAGCTTCTTGCGCAAGAGCGACCTTTCGCGCGACCGCTCCGAGCAACGCACCGACCGCTTCGCGGTTGGCGACCGCGTCGACGCAATGGTCAGCAGCTTTGACAAGTCGAGCCGTAAGGTCTCGCTGTCGATCAAAGCCATGGAAATGGCCGAGGACAAGGAAGCCATCGCCAAGTTCGGCTCGTCCGATTCGGGCGCCTCGCTCGGCGACATCCTGGGGGCGGCGCTCAAGGAAAAGAACAAGCCCTAGACCAACCCAAAGCTTTCGATAACGGCCCGGCGCGCCCCGCGCTGGGCCGTTTTTGTTTGTGAACTCAAGCACGTGGGGAGTTGACGTGCGCGTTTGGCCGGTCCTCTATTGGGATCAGAAGTCTCGTTTTGAGGATGGAGAGCTTCGATGTTGCGCTCGGAATTGGTGAGCCGGTTGCAAGCCGAGTTTCAGCCTCTGAAGACGGCCGAAGTGGAACAGGCCGTAGAGATCGTGCTGGAAGAGATCGCGACAGCCTTGGCACAAGGCGGGCGCGTCGAGCTGCGCGGTTTCGGCGCCTTTTCCGTCCGCAAGCGCGATGCCCGCACAGGGCGCAATCCCCGCACTGGCGCGACCGTAAAGGTCGCGGCCAAGCGCGTGCCGTTCTTCAAGCCGGGCAAAGAGCTGCGGCTGAAGGTCAATGGCGGCGAGGAGCCGTAACCGCCGCGACTTGACGGCGGTATCAAACTACGCTGTGTCCCAATTCAGTGTGTTTTGTGATCACGCTCGTTTGGGAGGAACGTGGACCTATGTCGATGCTCAAGGAATTTCGCGACTTCGCCATGAAGGGCAATGTCGTTGATCTCGCCGTCGGCGTCATCATTGGCGCCGCGTTCGGGACTATCGTGTCGTCATTGGTAGACGACGTGATCATGCCGCCGATCGGAATGGCGCTCGCCGGCATCGATTTTTCGACCCTGAGGCTGGTGATCCAGCAAGCCGTTCCGGCGATGGGGACAGAGGGTGCGGCCGATCTTGTCGCCGCCGTCCCTGAAGTGGCGATCAATTACGGCAGATTCATCAACGCCACGATCAAGTTCGTGATCGTGGCCTGGGTGTTGTTCATGATCATCCGAGCGATGAACGCGATGAAGAAAAAAGACGAAGCCGCCCCTGCGGCGCCAGCGCCGCCGACGGAAGATATCGTGCTATTGCGCGAAATCCGCGATGCGTTGAAGAAATAGGTGGAGCTGAAGGCGCCGCCGTCAGCTTTTCTCCCCGTTAGCGCGTGATGGCCCAAGCAAAAATCTGCGGCGTCACCGATGCTGCGGCGCTTGACGCTGCGCTCAAGCACGGCGCGCGCTTTGTCGGGCTGGTGTTCTTTGCCAAGAGCCCGAGGCATCTCAGCTTCGACGCCGCCGCTGCGTTGGCGGCGCGTGCACGCGGGCGAGCCGAGGTCGTGGCGGTGACGGTCGACGCGCCCGATGCACTGCTCGACCAGATCGCCCAAGCCGTGCGGCCCGACTGGGTGCAGGCGCACGGCGGCGAAAGCCCGGCGCGAACCGCCAGCCTTCGGCGCTTCGCCTCGAAAGGGATCATCCAGGCGATCGGGATCGGCCGCGCCAGCGATCTGCGCGGTGCGGAAGCTTTCGAGGCCGCCGCCGACATGCTGCTCTTCGACGCCAAAGCGCCGCCGGGCGGTCAGCCGGGGGGCAATGGCGCGGCTTTTGACTGGGCGATCCTCGCTGGCCGACGTTTCGCGCGCCCTTGGTTCCTCTCCGGAGGACTCACGCCTGAAAACGTCGGCGAGGCAGTGAGGGTTTCCGGCGCCGCCTTAGTGGACGTGTCCTCTGGCGTGGAGGCTTCCCCAGGCTTAAAGGACCCCAACGCCATCGCCCAATTCCTGGCCGCAGCCCGAAGCTAAACACCCCCATGGACGCGCGCCGCAACCGGCAGGACCTGCCCGATTCCGAAGGCCGCTTCGGCCCTTACGGCGGGCGTTTCGTCGCCGAGACTTTGATGCCGCGGGTGCTCGATCTGGAGCGCGCCTATCGCGAGGCGCAGGCTGATCCAGCCTTCTCCGCGACCATGGCCGATTTCTGGGCGCATTATGTAGGCCGGCCCAGCCCGCTCTATTTCGCCGAGCGCTTAAGCGCCCATTTCGGGGCCGCCAAAATCTATTTCAAGCGCGACGAACTCAACCACACCGGCGCGCACAAGATCAATAATTGCCTCGGTCAAATCCTGCTCGCGCTGCGCATGGGCAAAACCCGCATCATCGCTGAAACCGGCGCTGGCCAGCACGGCGTCGCCACCGCCACCATTTGCGCGCGCTTCGGGCTTCCGTGCGTCGTGTTCATGGGCGCGACCGATATCGAACGGCAAAAGCCCAACGTGTTCCGCATGAAGCTGCTCGGCGCCGAAGTGCGGCCGGTGACGGCTGGCGCCGCGACTTTGAAGGACGCGATGAACGAGGCGTTGAGGGACTGGGTCACCAACGTTTGCGACACCTTCTATTGCATCGGCACCGCCGCCGGCCCGCATCCCTACCCGGAAATGGTGCGCGACTTTCAAAGCATCATCGGCCGCGAAGCGCGCGCGCAAATCCTGGAGCGCGAAGGCCGCCTGCCGGACGCGCTGCTGGCCTGCATCGGCGGCGGCTCGAACGCGATCGGCTTGTTTCACCCGTTCATCACCGACGAAGACGTGCGCCTGATCGGCGTCGAAGCGGCGGGGCGCGGCATCGACGAACGCTTCGAGCACTCCGCCACCATCAATGGCGGCCGCCCCGGCGTGCTGCACGGCAACCGCACCTATTTGCTGCAAAACCAAGACGGCCAAATCCTCGAAGGCCATTCGATCAGCGCCGGCTTAGATTATCCTGGCGTCGGTCCCGAACATTCGTACCTGCACGACATCGGCCGCGCGAAATATCTCAGCGCCACCGACGACGAAGCGCTCGCGGCGTTCCAACTCTGCGCGAAGCTCGAAGGCATATTGCCCGCGCTTGAACCCGCGCATGCTTTGGCGCGCGTCGGCGATATCGCGAAGGAGATCGGCAAGGACGGCCTTATCGTGATGAACCTCTGCGGGCGCGGCGACAAAGACGTGTTCACGGTCGCGGATGCGTTGGGGGTGAAAATCTGATGCGCGCGCCTGCAAGCAGACGCGCCCCCTCCCCCTCGATGGGGGAGGTGGCGAGCCCGAGCGAGCCGGAGGGGGTGACGCTCGCCGCGGGCGAAGATGAAGCCTCACGCGGCTCAACCGCAAACGGCGGCGGGCCACACCCCCTCAGTCGCGCTGCGCGCGACAGCTCTCCCATCCAGGGGGAGCGGGGTCGATGCGCTGGGGGTTGGGTTGTGGCGGCGCTGACCCTCGCCACGGTTCTGTGCTCGGCTGTCCCAACGAATGCAGAGGTTTCCGACGTGCTGCTTCCCGGCCTCCTCGACCTTTCGGTTTTGCCAGGAACAGATGCAGTTAGCTGCCCGCCAAACGGCGAGGGGGAAAGGGAGTGGGCAAAAGCGCCACTTCTGGTGACTGGGAACGCGGGTCTCCTGACCCGCTCTTTGTTCCGCGAGAAAACCAGGGCGCGTCTGGAGACGCGCGGTCCAACCTCCAAACGTCGCGTTTCACCCCGCCCCCCCAACCCCTGCCCCAAACGGGAGGGAGAGTCTTGGGCGCGCGTTTGAACCAACGCTTCGGCGAACTCAAACGCGCCAACCGCGCCGCGTTGATTGCCTACATCATGGCGAGCGATCCCGACCACGAGACGTGTCTGGAAATTCTCCGCGGCCTCCCCGCCGCCGGGGCTGATATTATCGAGCTTGGTTTTCCGTTTTCCGATCCGATGGCGGATGGGCCGAGCATTCAGAAGGCGGCGCAGCGTTCTTTGAAGGCCGGTGGATCGCTCAAGCAAACGCTCGAGCTCGCGCGCCGCTTCCGCGAAACCAATTCCGACACACCGCTCATCCTCATGGGCTATGCCAATCCGATCGAGAGCATGGGCTACGAAACCTTCGCGCACGGCATGCACGATGCCGGCGCCGATGGCGCCATCGTCGTTGATCTGCCGCCGGAGGAAGACGCGCCGTTGCGCGCGGCGTTCGCGGCCCACGATCTCTCCATCATCCGCCTCGCCACACCCACCACCGATAATGGCCGGTTAACCACGGTGCTCGAAGGCGCCTCTGGTTTCCTGTATTATGTGTCGGTGGCGGGCGTCACCGGGGCCGAGGCTCCAACGTCTGGCGCGGTCACCGCGGCAGTGAGCCGGCTTAAGCGCGCCACCGACTTGCCCATCGCTGTCGGCTTCGGCGTACGCGAGCCGGAAGCGGCGCGCGCCATCGCCTTAACCGCCGACGCCGTCGTCGTCGGCTCGGCGTTTGTGGATGAAATCGCCCCAGAAGACGCCAATGACGCGAAAACGCAAGCGGTCGAACGGGTCTTGCGCAAGGTAAAGCTGATAAGCGATGCTGTGCGGTCGGCGCGGGAAATCGAAGGGAAGCGCGCATGAATTGGCTGTCGAACTTCGCCCGGCCTGGCGTTCGCGGCGCCAAGCCCGAGGACGGGCGCGAAACGCCGGACAACCTCTGGATCAAATGCCCGATCACCGGCGACTTGATTTATCGCGCCGAGCTCGAAGCCGCCGATTGGGTGACCCCGGCGGGTTTCCATATGCGCATCGGCCCCGAGCCGCGCTTCAAACACTTGTTCGACGAACAAGCTTGGCAAAAGATCGCATTGCCAAAGGTCGTTGCTGACCCGCTGAAATTCAAGGACGACAAAAAATACGTTGATCGCTTGAAGGCCGCGCGCGCCAAGGTCGGCCGCGAGGATTGCATGGAGGCGGCCTACGGGCGCATCGGCGGCGCGCACGCCGTAGTGCTGGTGCAGGACTTCGAATTCATGGGCGGCTCGCTCGGCATGGCCGCCGGCGAAGCCTTCATCGCCGCCGCCGAAGCCGCTGTCCGCCGCAAGGCCGCTTTGGTCATGGTCACCGCGTCGGGCGGCGCGCGGATGCAGGAGGGCATCTTGTCGCTGATGCAGATGCCGCGTACGACATTGGCGATCCAATATTTGAAGGAGGCGGGCCTGCCTTATCTGGTGGTGTTGGCCGATCCCACCACAGGCGGCGTCACCGCGTCCTACGCCATGCTGGGAGATGTGCATCTCGCCGAACCCAACGCGCTAATCGGCTTTGCCGGACCGCGCGTTATCGAACAGACCATTCGCCAAAAACTGCCGGAAGGCTTTCAGCGCGCTGAATATCTGCTCGACAAGGGCATGGTCGATATGGTCATCGACCGACGGCAATTGAAGTCGACACTTGCGACGTTGCTCGCAGTGCTCATGCACAAGCACATCTCCGCAATGCCCCAAGACAGCGACCCGTTCGAGGTGAGGGCGTTTGTCGCGGAGACCACGGAAACGCCCGCCCGCGCCAAGCGCAAGCCGCCGCAAAAGCAGCCGCGCGCGAAGGCAGCAGAATAGAATTGGCCGATCCCGCGCTCGCGCGTTTCGAGGCGCTGTTCGGCCCCGAGTTTGATCACGGCAAAATCTTCGATCTTGGACGCATGCGCGCGGCGCTGGAAGCGCTGGGCTCACCGCACGAAAAGCTGCCGCCGGTCATCCACATTGCCGGGACCAACGGCAAGGGCTCAACGATCGCCTTCATGCGCGCGATCGCCGAGGCGGCGGGTTTAACAATCCACGCCTTCACCAAGCCGCACCTGTTCCGCCTCAATGAGCGTTTTGTCGTCTCCAGCGAAGGGATCAGCGACGAAGCGCTGATCGCCGCCGCTGAGCGCGTGGCCCATGCCGCCCCCGAACTCACGCACTTCGACGCGCAAGTCGCCGCCGCTCTGCTTATGTTCAGCGAAGCAAAAGCCGATCTGGCGCTGCTCGAAACCGGCTTGGGCGGGCGCGACGATTCTACCAACGTCATCGAACACCCCGCGCTCACCATCATTACGCCAATCGGGCTCGATCATCAGGACATGCTCGGCGCTACGATCACCGACATCGCCGCGCACAAGGCTGGCATATTAAGGGCTGGCGTACCCGCCATCGTCGCGCGTCAACCAGATCAGGCACGCGACGTGGTTGAAACCTTGGCCGAACGGATCGGCGCGCCGCTGGTGCGTCACGGCGTAGAATGGGACGCTTACGCCAGCGGCGGGCGCTTGCTGGTGCAGACCGAAACGCGTGTGCTCGACTTGCCGCTGCCGTCGCTGCACGGCGCTCACCAGATCGACAATGCCGGCCTCGCGTGTGCGGCGCTGACGTGCTGGCGCGAATTGGAGGACAACGCATTCGCGGCGGGCGTCGCCTCAGCACGCTGGCCGGGGCGCTTACAACCGCTGACACGCGGCCCGTTTAGCGCGCCCATCCGCGCGATCGGCGGCGAAGTTTGGATTGACGGGGGGCACAACCAGCCCGCCGCCGCCGCGCTTGCACGCGCTCTTGAAGCAATGCGGCGCCAGCGCCCGTGCACCACGATTGCAATTGTCGGCATCCGCGCGCGCAAGGATGCGTCAGCGTTCATCGCGGAGCTTGCGCGCGCGGTGGACCAGGTAATCGCCGTGCCGCTGCCGGAGGATCACATCTTGGCCGAACGCATCGCTTCGTCCGCGCGTGATGCCGGTGCAAATGCACAAGCCGCATTCTCACTCAGCGACGCCATGGCCGTAGCGGCGCTGCTTCCGGCGGCGCGCGTTTTAATTTGTGGTTCGTTCCTGCTGGCCGCTGCAGCGTTAGAAGCTGAAGCGGCTTAGACGCTTTCGTTCAACCACTCGATGATCTTCGATTTCGGCATGGCGCCCACTTTTGTCGCCGCGACTTTACCGTCCTTGAAAACCATCAACGTCGGAATGCCGCGCACACCGTAGCGGCCTGGCACCATCGGATTTTCATCGATGTTGAGCTTGACCACGGAGACGCGCTCGCCCATTTCGGCGGCGATTTCCTCAAGCGCCGGACCAATCTGTTTGCACGGCCCGCACCATTCCGCCCAGAAATCCACAAGCACGGGGCGGCCTGATTTCAATACGTCGGTCTCGAAACTATCATCCGAAGTCTTGGTCGAGGACAAAGGCGGTACTCCTGAAGGCGCAAATCGTCAGCGGCATGTAAGCGCGATCGGTTAACGATTCAACCACGCTCGAACAGCGCAAAAGCAGCGTCAAGTTGCGTTCCAGGCAATTCCATCAAAAGCGGCGCCTCGGTCCATAAAAGTGCGCATGTCACAATTCTGTGTGGGAAGATTTTCCGCAGCACTTCACGATAAAGCGCCAATTGCAGCACGTATTCCGCAGGTGCGTTGTCGGCGCTGGCCGGCGCTGGCCGATCGGTTTTATAGTCGAGCACGATCACGCGTTTGTCATCGACGGCAAGGCGATCGACCACGCCGCTCACAGCCCTTCCCGCCGCCGCGCCGACGATCGGCGCCTCCGCTCGGCTGAGCGGGCCGAACAAATCCGCAAAGCGCGCGTCTGTGATTACAGCGAGCGCTTCGGCCGCGAACACCTCCGCTTCCTCCGCTTTCACGCCTTGCCGCGTCAGCCACGTGTGCGCGGCCGCCGCGCGGCGCGCGGGCGCGATGTCAGGCAAGCGTTCGAGCAAACCGTGGATCAGCCGGCCTCGCCGAAACCGTTTTTGCCCGTCGCCGCGCGGCGAAAAGAGCGCCGGATCGCCGGGCGCAATGCGCGAGGGCGCGGCGCTTTGCACTTGGATTGCGCCGGGCGCGCGTGACTTGACCCATGTCGGCGATGCAATGTGCGCTTTCGCATTCTGCGCCTGCGCCGCTGCGATCACGGGCGCGCCAAGTCGCAGACCCGCGCCGTAGGGCGTATCGCACGGCTCGGCGCCCTCGGCGCGCAATGCGTGCTCCACCGCGAGCCGCCATCCCTCCGGCGCCTCGCCCGCGCCATGTTGAGCTCCGCAAACGATGAGACGGTCACGCGCGCGCGTCATCGCCACGTAGAGCAAGCGCCAATGCTCGCTCAGCATGCGCTGCTGGTGTGCAGCACGCGCAGCGCCTGTCGCGGCATCGTCGTCCCTCATGCGGAAAGAGATGAACGGCCCGGCATGCTCGTCGAAAATGAGCCCATCGTCTGGCTTGTCGCTTGCGGGGCCCGCCGCATCGGGCAGGATCACAACAGGCGCCTCCAACCCTTTGGCGCCGTGCACCGTCATCACCCGGATCGCACCCGTTTCCGCTTCCAGTTCTCGCTTCACCTGCCCGGAATCAACTTCGATCTCGAACAGGAAACGCTGCAGGCTCACTGCATTATGCGAGGAAGGCTTCAGCGCACGCTGCAGCAATTCTTCCAGCGGGTCGCGCGATTCCATGCCCAGCCGGCGCAACACCCGCTCCCATCCTGAAGGCCCTTCGCCATGAGGCGTCTCCAGCGCCCAGCTCAGGAACGCAAACGCGTCCTGGCCGGCGCGTGCGGCAAGTTCGCTGACTAACTTGCGCGCCGCCGCATATTTCGGCGCCTCGTTCGCCATCAGGCGCGCATGCAACACCTCCCCGCGCGCGCGCCCCCACGCCAGTGGCAGGATATCAGCGTCATCGTCATCGAGATCGCACAATGGGCCTTTGAGCACGCACGCCAACGCGAGATCGTCGGTGGGATCGAGCGCCACACGCATCAGCGCGAGACAATCCTCCACCGCCAATTCATCGCGAAGCACCATGCGATCGGCCCCCGCCACTGGCAGCCCAGCGCGCTTGAACGCCTTGATCAGCTCGCGAAACAGCGCCCCACGCGTGCGCACCAAGGCAAGCACGTCGCCCGCCTGCATGGGACGCAACGTTCGCGTCTGCTTGTCCCAGACGCCCTCGCGCGCTTCGATCATGGCCTTGATGCGCCGGGCGATCTGCTGAGCAAGCAAGGCCTGCACGCTGGCGCCGGTTTCCACGTCGAGCGGCGCATCCCACGCGGCGGCTGGCGCAGCAAGCGGACGTTGCGCCAATGGCCACACTTCGACTGCGCCGTGCTCGTTTTGCCGCGACGCGAGGTGGCGGGTTTCATCATGCTTTCCGGGCTCGCCAACCGCCAATGGCTTGTCGGCAAAGGTTGCATCGACGGCGCGCAAAATCTCAGGCGTCGAACGAAAAGACGTCTCCAATACCGGCGCCGTGAATTTCTGCTTGGCCCGGCGTGCGCGCTTCTCCAGCGTCTGCGCCTCGGCCAGGAAGCGATCGGGGTCGGCGCCTTGAAAGCCGTAAATGCTCTGCTTGGGATCGCCGACCGCAAACACGGTGCGCGGCTTGGCGCGGGCGCCGGCGCCTGAAAAGAATTCGTCCTGCAACGGCGAGATAAGATTCCATTGTCCAGGGCTGGTGTCTTGCCCTTCATCGATCAAGATGTGATCGAGCCCGCCGTCGAGCTTGTAAAGCACCCAAGGCGCGGCATCCGAACGTGCCAACAAGGCTTGCGCGTGCGCAATAAGATCGTCGAAATCGAGGACGCCGCCGCGCTGCTTGGCGCGCTCATAGGCAGTGTCGAGTTTCAACGCCAGCTGCAGCGCGGCGGCGGCGTCCTCTGCGCGCTCGATCTGGTTCAGTTTCTCGCGCGCGGCGATGGCGAGCTTGGTGATGGATTCAAGCGCACGCGTGAGCCATGCCTGTTGAGCCGCGAACGAGGCTGTGACCAGCGCCTCGTAGGGGGTTCCGTCATCCTTCAGCGCGATGCGGAGCACCGCTTCAAAAACCGTCCGCACCGGCGCGCCAGCAGCGCGCGCGTCGACAGCCGTACTGATGCGCCGGGCGGTTTTCTGGTTGTTCGCTGTCGAGCTGATGAGCGCCTCTGCGGCTTGACGCAAACCGCTCCAATCGAGCCCGCCAATGACAGTGGCGGCGTAGAATTCGGCGCTTTGGCGCGCGCCGTGGCGGTTGCGCAATTGCGCCTCCGCGAACACGCCGCCTTTGTGAGTTGCGGCGAAACGATGGAAATCCGCGCGGCGCAGCGCCAGCCGATCCAGCAAGCTATCGAGCGCATCGCCGCCAAGGCGCGCCGCGAAGCGCTCGAACGCGGCAATCGGCGCATCAGCCGCGAGCGCTGCTTCAGCGCGCGCCTGCCCGAGCAACGCCGCCGCACGCGCTTCGTCGGCGACGTCAAAACCGGGCGCCACTCCAGCTTCAAGCGGGAACCGCGCCAACAGCCGCTCGCAGAACGCATGGATGGTTTGTATCTTCAATCCGCCGGGTGTTTCGAGCGCTTGGGCAAATAGCGCGCGCGCTGCGCCGAGGTTTGCCGCATTGGCGCCGAGATCGGTCAGATCGGACGCGAGCTTAGCGTCTTCGGCGATGCACCATCCGCCCAACCGTTCGAACAGGCGACGCTGCATCTCCGCAGCCGCAGCCTTGGTGTAGGTGATGCAGAGAAACGCAGAAGGCTTCGAGCCTTCGAGCAATAAGCGGGCGATACGATCGACCAGCACTTTGGTTTTGCCTGAGCCGGCATTGGCGGTGACGAAAACTGAGGCGCCGGGGTCGGCGGCTCGGCGCTGGTTGTCGTCAGCGCTTTGCAACGCGCGGGCGTTCATTCCTCGCCCTCCGCGTCGGCCCATTCCTTGCGGCGGGCGAGTTGGTCGTACTCAAGGTAGGGTTTGATAAATTGCACGCGCGGCTTTGACAGAAATGGCTGATCAATCTGCGCGTAGCGATGCAGCAGGCCTTCGAGCGCAGCGAGCGCCTTGTCCGCCTCCGCCATCGCGTCGAGCGCCAGCGGCTTCGGTGTCGGCTCTGAGTTGCCAAAGCGCCAATAGGTGAGTTCGGTAGCGTTTGCGCGGGGCACGTCGGTGAAAGCGCCGCGCGCCAGCATCGCCGCTTCGAGTGGCAATTGCGGCGAGAGCCCGCTCTCGACTTGGGCCTTGCTCGCCGGGGCGCCGGTCTTGAAATCGAGAATGGCGACATGGCCGGGGCCGATCTCGATGCGGTCGGCGACGCCCGAGAGGTCAACGCCGCCGATAGGCAACACCCCTTTCTTTTCACGATAGACCACCGCGCCCATTGCTCGGCGCTGTTCAAACCAAGCGATTAGCGCGGTGATGGAAATCGCCAGCCGTGCGCGCTCGGCGGCGCGGCGCTCGGGCGAAACGCCAGCCGCGCGCAATTCCTCGTCAAGCAGGCGTGCGAGCAATGCCGGGTCGGCGCCATCTTCGAAACGCTCGATCGCCTTGTGCACGGCGCTTCCGCGTTCGGCGGGCCCCGCAGAGGCGCCGATGGGTTTTAGATACTCAAGCCCCAGAATGCGGCGTGCATAGAGAGCGTAAGGATCGCGGATCAGCGTCTCCACTTGCGTGACGCTGATCCGCTTCAAGCGCTGATCGATCGGCGGGCGCGGCTTTGGAATTTTCACCGGACGCGGTGTTTGCGGCGCATCAAGCGCGCGCGCCCAGGCAAGTGCTGCATCGGCGCGCTCCAGCTCTCGACCTGCCCCCTGCACCAGCGTTTTCAGCCTCCACAGCCAGCGTGACGCTAGTGTCGGCGAGCCATCGCGGCGCAACGCGCGCGTCAACACAACTTCCGGCGCATTGGCGAGCTGCGCGAAATCGTGCGCGGCGAGCCCGATGCGCTGATCGAGCGATGGCAGGCCCAAGCGTGCGCGCATCGGGCGCGACAGGAACGGATCGTCTCCAGGCGGCGCTGGCCACACGCCCTCATTCAAGCCGCCGAGGATCATTAGATCGCGCCGCTGCAAACGCGCTTCGAGCGGCCCCCAAATCGCAACACGCGGATCGCCCCCGCGCGGCGGGGCAATCTCGCGTCCGTCCATCAGGCGCATCAGCACGCGCGGCGCCGCCGCTGAATCCATGTCTCCCAGATCGTCGCCAAAGGCGATAGTTTCGCGCAACAATTCGGCGGCGTTCTCGCCATCAGCCCCTCGCCAGGCGCTGGCGGCTGTCAATTTCTCAGCCGCCTCGGTCAGGGCGTCGGCGAACACGCCCAGCGTCACGCGGTCGCGGCTCATTATTGCGATAAGCGGGGCTGAAGCCGCCTCTAACGCAGCCACCAACGCGCGCGCGCCCGGCTGCTTGGCGAGCGCGCCCAGCGCGGCAAGTTCAGTCAAGGTTTGATGCCGACGTGGGCCGCGCAAGGCTTCGTGCTCCAAGCTCGCCAGCGCCGCGCGTTCAAGCGCCACGCGTGGATGCTTAAGTAATGCCGCCAACGCCACCGGTTCGCCGAAATCGCGCGCCAGTTCACAAAGCAGGGCGATGAGCGCGCCAGCTTCAGTCTCACGGAGCGGTCGTCCGTGCGATACGGCGACAGCGACGCCCCAGCGCGCGAGCTTTGCCTCCACGCGCCGCGCCAAGCCCACATCCGGCGTCACCAGGGCGGCGGTCCGCTGCGGCGTCTCCAGCGCCTCGCGCAGCAGGAGCGCGATCACGCTCGCCTCTTCGTCCTCCGTCGCGGCCTCCGCGACACGCACGCCCTCCGCGCCGGCGGCGACAAAGGCCGCGCCGCCCGCAGCGTTCAATCTTTCGAGCCAGTCGGCGGTTTTTTCCGCCGGCGCCAGCGCCTCACGCATCAGCACGCGGCGCGCGCGGCTCTGGGGCGCCTCCCCGCCAAGAAACTGAATCTCACCGCGTGAAACACCGAGAGCGGCGAGTGTTTCCTTCAACGCGAATTGCGGATGCTGGTCACCGACCATGCTCCACGAATCCTCGTCGAGATCGACATCAAGGCCAGGGAATACGACCACGCCCTTGGGCAAGCGCGCGACAACCCCCATCAGCGCGCGCGTCGCCGCGATCGAGCCGGTGGAGCCAGCGATGATAACGGGTTGCTGCGGCGGCTCGCGCTCCCATTCGCGCGCCAGCGCCAGCAGCATCGCCGAACGGCGCGCGCCCGGATCGGCAAGGCCATCCAGTTTGAGCCGTTGCGGCCAGTAGTTCGTGATAATGCCGAGAAACGCCGTAGACGCCTGCCAGTGCCGCGCCAATTCCACCTCATCGACCAGTGTCGGCAGCAAGTCCCAACGCACCGCCTGCGCGGCGGCGGCGCTATCAAGCAATTTTCGCAACTCGTCCGCCAACGCGAGCGCGCGCGCGGGATCTTCGACACCGCCTGCGGCCTTATCGCGCGCGCGAATGAGCGCCGCCAGCTCCATGCGATGCCGCGTAGCCTCAATAGCGGGCGGCACATCGAGCGCGATCGGATCAGCGCCCCATACCTGCGGGTCCTCATCGAGATCGCCGAGCGGGCGGATCGCCGGAAGCAGCGCCGCCCCGCCCAGGCGCTTGGCAAAAGCGTCGATCAACCCGCGCGCCGCGCGGCGGTTCGGCAGCAAAACAAGCGCATCGGAGAGCGCGAACGGATTGTCTGTGCGGGCCAGCGCTTGCACCATGTCGCCAGCAACAAGATCGAGAAACGGCGCGGACGCCGGCGCCGCGCGCAAGCGGGGCGCCGGCCCCTCAAACAGGTTATGGGTCACGAGGTCGGGGCCGCCGCCATGCGGGCCTCGGCTTGCGCGCGAGCGAGCGGATCGCCAACGTGCATCCAAAAACCACCAAGCGGAGCGCCGAATAATCGCCCTTGAGCTTGCAGTCGTTTCCAAACGCGCATCAGCGAAAATGGCTCAAGTGGTTCTTCATCAAAACTGCGTGGATCGATGATCTGAGCACCCATGTAAGCCCATGGCGCATGCGGCATCGGCGCCCGCAGGGTCAGCAACCCTGATTGGTGCATAAAAAAATCGCCAGCGCCGTCAAAACCCAGGCATTGATCCATTGCCGCCAGCATCAGGCGCGCGCCCATCTGCGAGGGGTCAAATCCCGCCGCCAGCCGCGCGATCGCCGATCCGCTCGGCTCCGCCCAAACAGAATCGATGTTGCAGACGATGACCGGCGCATCCCCCAGCAAAGTGCGCGCCTGGCGCACGCCGCCGCCGGTTTCCATGAGTTGCGCGCGCTCGTCGGAGATGATGATCTCGATATCGTCGCGGCGCTTGACATGCGCTTCGAGCAAATCGGCGAATGCGTGCACGTTAACCACCGCACGCTGAACCCCCGCTTCCACCAGACGGTCCAGCACATGATCTATCAACGCGCGTCCGCCAACGACGACCAACGCCTTGGGGCGATCGTCCGTGAGCGGGCGCATGCGCGTGCCGAGCCCGGCGGCGAGCACCATCGCGGTGTGTGGAACCGGACTCACGCCGCGCGCTCCAGATAGGGGCGCGCGACACTTTCAACGAACGCGCGCGCGTCTTCCAGCGCCGGGTGCTGTAGCGTGCGCGCAAGATGGCCCCATTCGCGCGGCATGAAGCCGAGATAGCGCTGCTTGCCGTCGCGGCCAGCCAATCGCGCGAAGACGCCAAGGATGCGCATGGCGTTGATGGCGCCCAGCACCGCAAGCTCGCGGCGAAATTCCGCGTCGCTGGCGCCGGTAGCATCAAGATAAGCGCCAAGCGCCGCTTCCACAGCAGCGACGCCGACGTCGCGGCGCGCATCGTGCAACAGCATGGCGAAGTCCCAGGCGCGCCAACCACGCACGGCGTCCTGGAAGTCAAGCAAGCCAACGCGCTTGAGGCCGTCGCGTTCGGGAAGCCAGAGCAGATTTTCGGCGTGATAATCACGAATGGTGAACGCGCGCGGCAACCCAAGCGCCTTGACGATCAGCCCATCGCGCACTCTTTCCCACCGCGCGCGTGCGGCGTCGTCAATGCGAACATCGGCGGCGCGCGGCAGCCACTCGACGAACAGGTCGGCGTTCACTTCAAGCGCCAGCGCATCATACTCAAGCAGCGGCCATGACGCGCCGCCCGGCCCCTGCAGCCGCGCGGGAACCGGCGCTGCGTGCACATGCGCCAGGACGCGCGCGGCCTCTTGGTAGAGCGCGACCTCGTTGGCGCCCGTGTCGAGCACGCGCGCATAGAGATCGTCGCCAAGGTCCTCGATCACCATGTAGCCGGCGGCGAGGTCGACACCATAAATTTCCGGCGCCGCCAATCCAAGCGCGCCCAAATGCGCCGCCACCGCCGCGAAGGCCTCAACGCGCGAGGCCGCCAAACGCGACGTAGCATTCCAGCCCAGCGCGCGGCGCTGCGCCGGGGTTGCGCCCGGCGGGCACGGCGCGCTCTCTTCCGACAACGGTGCGTCCATGAGAATAGCGCGGCGGTTTGGCAAAATAAGCCGCTCATAGCGGCGCGTGGAGGCGTCGCCCGCCAATGGCATGCGCTCGGCGTCAGCGAAGCCAGTGTCTTGCAGCAGGCGCGCGAGAGCTTCAGATCGCATCAAGCCGACTTCTCCATGCGCCGTGTCCTGTCAGCGTCGCGCGCCGGCCTTCTCCCGCAGGCGCGAGTGCTATGTCGAGCCGGTTGCGCGGCAGCTGGCCTTCGAGCCGCTCGGGCCATTCGATCAGGCACGCGGCTTCGACGAAAGCATCTTCGAGCCCAAGCTCAGAGGCCTCTTCGGCGTGCTTCAGCCGGTAGAGGTCGATATGCCAGAGCTCACCTTTGGGGCCATCGTAGGATTGCACCAAGGTATAGGTCGGGCTCGGGGCATCTTCCACCGCACCGGTCCAGACCTCGATCGCGCCGCGGGCGAGCGTCGTCTTGCCCGCGCCCAGTCCGCCCGACAATCCCACCACGTCCCCTGGCGTCAAGCGCGCGCCCAAGCGCCGGCCAAACGCCAGCGTCGCCGCTGCGTCGGGCAGCTCTATTTCAAGCGAATCGGCCATGGTTTCTACGCTCACAGGGCGAGATGCTGGCCCAGCGACAGCGTCGCATCAAGGCCCGCTTGCGCCTGGGTTTTTTTGCCTCCAAAGACGGGGTCGTCCATGAGCCAGATCGACATCAAGCGCATCATCGTCATCGGCGCCGGCCAGGCTGGCGGCGAAACCGCACAACGCTTGCGCCAGGGCGGTTTCGAGGGCGACATCACCCTCGTCGGCGAAGAACCGCACCCGCCCTACCAGCGCCCGCCGCTGTCGAAAAAATACCTCGCCGGCGAACTGGATATGGACCGGCTCCTGTTGCGACCGGCCAGTGTCCTTGCCGAGGAGCGTGTCGCCTTCCTCTCGCCTGTGCGGGCGGTCTGGATCGACCGCGCGAGCAAGCGCGTGCGGCTCGAAGGCGGGCGCGAACTGCCGTATGATGTGCTGGTTCTGGCCACGGGCGCGCGGCCGCGGCCTCTGCCCATTGTCGGCGCCGATCTGGGCGGGGTGCATTTGTTCCGCACCGCCGCTGATGTCGATGCAATCCGCGCGCATTTTCAGCCCGGCGCAAAATTGGCGATCATCGGCGCCGGCTATATCGGGCTCGAAGTCGCCGCTGTGGCCCGGCAAAGTGGGCTTGATGTCAGCGTGATCGAGGCCGCCGTGCGTCCGCTTGCACGCGTCACCTCGCCGGAAGTCGCGGGCTTTTTTCTGGATGAGCACACGCGCCAGGGCGTGCGCTTCCTGCTCGGCGGCAAGCCGGCTTTGATCAAGGGCAAAACCCGCGCAACTGGCGTCGCCCTCGCCGATGGCGCCGAACTCGCCGCTGACCTGGTGATCGCAGGCATTGGCGTGACGCCAGAAACGACCTTGGCGCAGCAATGCAGCCTTGTAGTTGAGGATGGAATCATCACCGATCGGCAATGCCGCAGCTCCGATCCGGCCATCTTCGCCATCGGCGATTGCGCGCGCAGACCGATGGTCCATTTCGACCAACGCATGCAACGGCTCGAAAGCGTCCACAACGCTTTGGAAGGCGCCAAAATTGTCGCCGCAACCATCCTGGGTCAAACCCATGCCGAGGAAGCGCCGTGGTTTTGGTCGGACCAGTACGACTTGAAACTGCAGATCGCCGGCCTGTTCCAGGGCTACGATCATGTGGTGGTGCGCGGCGACATGGACGCTCGCGCCTTCGCCGCTTTCTATTACAAGGGGCCGCGCTTGATCGCCGTCGATGCGGTCAATCGCGCGGCGGAATATCTGGGGGCCAAAGCGTTGATCCAGAGCGGCCGCACCATAGCGCCAGAGGTGATCGCGGACACGTCGCGGTCGATGAAAGAACTAGTCGCCGCTGCAGGCTGAGGGACATTTATGCCGAAGATTACCTACATCGAACATTCAGGTAAGGAGCACGTGATCGATGCGCCAATTGGCCAAACCGTGATGGAGGTCGCCGTCAAGCAGGCGGTGCCCGGCATCGACGCCGATTGCGGCGGGGCTTGCGCCTGCGCGACCTGCCATGTCTATGTCGATCCTGAATGGCTGGCGAAAACCGGCGAGGCTTCTTCGATGGAACAATCCATGCTCGATTTCGCCAACGACGTTACGGACAATTCGCGCCTCTCCTGCCAGATCAAGGTCAGCGATGCGCTCGATGGCCTTGTGGTGCGCTTACCGAAGAGTCAGCACTGATGCTCAAATTACCGCCGCCGCTGTGGGCGCTCTTGCTGCTGACCGCGCTCTATTTTGCCAGCGAGCTGCCGGCGCTGCAGACGCTGCCGCAATGGCGCGACCAGCCGGCGGGGCTCCTACTGATCGGGCTCGGCTTGGCGTTTCCGTTGCTGGCGATCGCGCATTTTCTGGCCGTCGGCACCCAAGTGATGCCAACATCGGAGACCAACAATCGTTTGGTGATGAGCGGCCTTTTTCGCCTGACACGCAACCCGATGTATCTCGGCCTGGTGATCGCCTCGACCGGCGTTGCGCTTTGGTTTGGACGCCCGCTCATGCTGCTTGCGCCGGTGCTTCTGTTCGCCATCGCCAATTGGGTGTTCATCCCCTACGAGGAAGCCAAAATGCGCCGCCAGTTCGGCGCTGAATTCGACGCTTATACGACACGCGTAAGGCGCTGGATCTGAGCGAGGTTGCCCATGCCTATCAACGTATTTTTGAGCGTCGGACGCCCTTTTTGTGCGGCGCAGGAGGCGTTTACCTCCAGCATCGAGGATCACCTCAAGCAAAACGGCTTTCGCCCGCGCACGGTTGGGCGCAGTGACTTCACCCACACCAAGCCGCTGCAACTTATTGATCGGTTGCTGGATCAATGCGCGGCGGTGCTCATCGTTGCGTTCGAGCGCACGGTGATCGAACGTGGCTTCGACCGCCGTGGCAGCAGCGAACAGACAGAGCTGGCCGATCAGCGCCTGCCGACGCCGTGGAACCAGATAGAATCCGCACTGGCTTATGCCAAGCGCCTGCCCATCTTGGTGGTGAAGGAAGACGGCCTGCGGGCCGAGGGTCTCTTGGAGCCGGGTTACGATTGGTACGTTCACTCGACGCCGCTCTCCGCGCAGTTCGTCTCCACGCCTCAGTTCCAAGGCACCTTCAAATCCTGGAGCGCCGAGGCGCGTAAACGCGCGGGCTGGTTTGGCGCGCGCGCATAGAAACGAGCAGAGGTCGTGATGAATCGAATTGCACTGGCGATTGCAATCGCCGCCGCTTGCATGCTCACACCCGCGCGTGCTCAGCAATTGACACCCGAATTGCAGGCGTTTCGCGGGCTCTACGAGGAACTGGTCGAGATCGACACATCGGAAGCCAGCGGCTCATGCACACGCGCGGCCGAGGCGATGGCGGCGCGCCTCATAGCAGCTGGCTATCCCCAAGGCGATGTGCGCATTGTCATCCCAGAGGGCCGCCCGGACGACGGCAATCTGGTGGCGGTGCTGCGCGGTTCCTCACGCCAGCGGGCAATGCTGCTGCTGGCGCACATCGATGTGGTCAACGCCACCCGCGCCGATTGGGAACGCGATCCGTTCACTTTGGTCGAGGAAAACGGCTATTTCCATGCACGTGGTGCGGCGGATGACAAAGCCATGGCGGCGGTGTTTGTCGATTTGATGATCCGTTTGCGGGCCGAGAATTTTCGCCCGCGCCGCACCATCAGACTGGCGCTGACGTGCGGCGAGGAAACTTCAGGCCGCGTCAATGGCGTCGAGTATCTGCTCGCGCACCAGCGCGATTGGCTGCAGGCCGATTTCGCCATCAATGAAGGCGCCGGCGGCATGCTCTCGCCGGATGGCCGCCATATCGCGCTGAACGTGCAAGCGGGCGAGAAAATCCACCAGGTGTTTTCGCTTACCGTCACCAATCCGGGCGGGCATTCCTCGCGGCCGGTGGCGGAGAATGCGATCTACCGCTTAAGCGCGGGCCTGGGACGCTTGGCGCAGCATCAGTTTCCGGTTGAACTCAATGCAGTCACGCGGGCTTTTTTTGAGAGCATGGCGCCCATCGTCGGCGCCGAAGCAGGTCGGGACATGGCCGCGCTCGCCCGCGACCCCAATGATGATGCGGCGGCGGCGCGCTTGGCGCAGGACCCTTCGCTCAACGCCATCATGCGCACCACCTGCGTCGCAACCCAGGTGGACGCGGGCCACGCCGCCAACGCGCTGCCGCAACGCGCTACTGCAACGCTCTCGTGCCGGGTGCTGCAAAGCCATACGCCCGAGGACGTGCAAGCCGACCTGCAGCGTGTGATGGCCGATCCGCAAATCAGCGTCGAGATCGTGCGCCGGCGCGCGGGCTCGCGGCCACCGGTGCTGACGCGGGCGATCATGGGGCCGGTTGAGCGCGCCGCAGCGCGCTTCTGGCCGGGCGTGCCGATCGTGCCGACCATGACGCCGGGCGCCACGGACGGGCGCCACCTCAACAATGCCGGCATCCCCACCTACGGCGTGAGCGGCATGTTCGCGACGCCCGGCGAAACCAACGCCCACGGCCTCAACGAAAAAATCCGCGTGCGCTCGCTCTATGAAGGACGGGCGTTCCTGGACGCGATCGTCCGCGAATACGCGCAGCAGCGCTGACGTTTTCGCAAATCCGAAAACGCAAAAAAAGCGGGAGAGCGGGACGCGCCTCGTGCGTGCGCG
>CXWL01003838.1_pt1 | contig 45760 bp, 41 predicted proteins | sample 590931 | NCBI WGS metagenome assembly CXWL01 (sample SAMEA3498368, study PRJEB10139) | groundwater metagenome | biome: water well; material: biofilm material | place: Germany | collected 2015-04-27 | reverse complement strand
CCTCCTCGCCACCCTCACCCGCTTCCGCGACCGCTTCCAAATCCGCTTCGGCCCGCCGTAGCGGCGACGCGCCGACGTGCCCCTACATCGACCAACGCTGATGCAGCTGTAGGGCCGCAGCCTGCTGCGCCCAACTGCGTCCATCCCCGATGCGCCCCGCCGTAGGGGCACGGCCCCGCCTGAAGGCCATCTCAACGGCATCTTCGCCCCACGCCGCGCGACGGTAAGGAAGGGCTGCGGTGGCGTCTCGCGCACTCCCTAGCCATCGATCGGTACGACGAGCGGTAGCCGCGCCTGAAACGGCTTCCCGAACACTCGGCTGAAATTGTGCTCAAATGCCTCGCGATCGTCGGACACCGCCATAAGCGTCATAACCGCTGTGATCTGTCGATCTAGATGAGGGTGGCCGGTATGATCGGTGAGGTACTGGTGATGTTTGTGAGCGCGATATCCCTTTTCGGTAACTGGGTTTTTCTCGCGTAACTCGGCCAGCACTGCTGGCGGCAATTCCTCATAGATGTACTTGTTAATCAGCCTACCGACCTGTGGGGTTCGCTTTGCAGTGCCGGGTCGGTACTGCCACCCTTGCAGCCGGTAGATATGCCGGAAGAAGTCGTCAGGAAAGCGCTTCACCCAGGGCATCAATTCTGCCGCGATGTACTTTGCGAGAATTAGTTGCAGTTCGTTCTTGGCACGATCCTCTTGGTAGCCGGTCGCCTCGTCTACTAATGCAATGATTCCAACGCGCGCTAGGCCGCGCATTAAAAGATCGCAAGCGCGAACGATGTGCTTTTGAGCGGAGGTATCTTGGCCCGCATCTCGCGCGGAGAGATAGACCTCGCAGACCATCGGCAGCAGCACCGCGTCGTACCCGTAGGCCTTTACTCCTCCGCGCGCGCGAAACTCGATTGGAGTTGCGTGCTCCCATAAGTCAAGAGGCACGAATTGCCGGAGATTGTCTGCCGCAAGAAAGGGCGGTAGCTGGCCTGGGGCAAGCGAGGCGCTACCAGTCTTGCCCTTAGCCGTTCGCGCGCGCCCAATAGCCTGCAAAAACGTCTGTTGGTTCAGTAGACGTTTGCCGTTGCTGAGCACCGCGCAAGAGATCTCCCGATCTGCGATAACCAAACTCCCGTCATGGGTGACAAACGGGATTTCCTTCCCCCACCGCGAGAGGGCAGCTCCCCGTGCGATTTCGCTCCTTCTCTCGCCGTCCATTCTTTCAGCTCGCGCCTTACCGCCCTTCGAGGCTCCCAGCTTCCCTAATGCCGCAGCGTGTTCGTTTTTCGCCAACGTGCACCTCCATTTCCGGGGAGTATACTTGCCCGAGCAAGCAAATAGCAATGTCCAACCTGCCGCAAGCTCGACGAATCTGAATCTCGGTTGCCAGTCCACGTGATGATGCCCTTGCTATCGCGGGCAAGTATCGAGATGAGTTACGGGTTCGTAAAGTCGCTTAAGGCGCGAACCCGCGCGATGGCTCGTGGGAATTCTTGGGGCCGGATGCCCAAACCCGACTTGACATCACGCGAACAGGCGTGCGAAACTGGTGTTCGATTCAGCCAGAGGCGGTCAACCACCCGTTCGCACTTGACCAATTACATAGTTGACACATTATTATTCGGAAACTTTTTCTGCGATCGTTTTTCTCAACCGCCCGAGGTCCCACCCATGCACACCTTTCCCACCACCCGAAACACCAACCCCACTGCCCGTGGACAGATACCGCCGATTTCACCCTCACCGCTTGACCTGTTACTCTTCATCCCGGCGCCCATGCCAGTAGGATGAGCAGTGACGGCGCCCGGCCTGTCTGCGTTCCCCGCCACCAGGACGAACTCGCAGACACCCAGCCGGGCGGCGTCCTTTTGTGGGGCGATATTCGCCTCACGCAGAGGAAGAACAACATGAAGGTCGTATTCATCGAAGATGTGCCGGGAACGGCGAAGATCGGCGACATCAAGGACGTGAAGCCCGGCTTCGCCCGCAACTACCTGTTGCCGCGCCGCATGGCCATGCCCGCCTCCCCCTCCGTCGTCAAGAGCGCGGAGCTGCGAGCCCGCCGCGAGGAGCGGCTCCAGGACGCCCGTGACATGGACGCCCGCAAGGTGGCCGAGCGGTTGGACGGCATCGCCTACACCATCACCGCCCGCTCCGGCTCCAGCGGCAAGCTCTTCGGCTCCGTCGGCACCAGCGATATCGCCGAGCAGGTCAGCGCCACGCTTGGCACCGAGTTCGACCGCCACAACGTCGTCCTCGCCGAGCCGATCAAGGACCTCGGTGACTACCCCGTCGTGGTGAAGCTCACGAAGAACGTCACCGCCACCGTGAACGTCAGCGTCGTCGGCGAAGACGGCACCACCGCCGCCGACATCGCCGCAAAGGCCAGCGGCGGCAAGAAGCCCCGTGCGTCCGCTGCCCCCGACGACGAAGCGAGCGATGATGGCGCGGAGCCTTCCGACGACTCGATGATGAGCGCAGATGCTTCGACGGACGTGGAAGCACATGTAGATTCGGCCGACGAGGCCGATGAGGCTGACGAAGGCTAAGTCTCGCTCCAGCGAGCCTCCTTCGTCGTCTCAAACAGCCGCGCGGTAAACGCGGCCAACGTGATGACGAACGCAAGGAGTGCGCGGCATGGCCATCGCTGTCGACTACGAACTCACGTTGCGTGATGCCGAAAAGGCTCTCGCCTCCGCGCGCACGGCGGAGGACGTCCGCACCCTCTGGAAGAAGTACAACGCCGCATTAGGGCACCGCACCCTCGGTCGCCTCTTGCTAGGCCGCCCCTCGGCCGACCTCATCCAGAAGCTCAACGCCAAGGACTAACCCATGGCTTATGCTCGGGCCTAGCTTCGATCCCTCCGCGTCCTCTGCCCCTCTGTGGTGAACGACGAACAGCAAAGCAAGGAATAAGCCCATGGTCATGGCCGACAAGCTCCCACCCTTCGACATCAAAGCCGAAGAAGCCTGCATCGCCGCCATCCTCATCGACGGCACCGCCATCGCCGACGTCGCCAAGATCCTCCAGCCGCACGACTTCTACCGCGAGCAGCACCGCTGGGTCTACGAGGGCTGCCTCGCCCTTTGGGAGCGTGACGAGCACATCAACGAAGTCACCCTCGCTCATGAGTTGGGCCGGCGCGAGAAGCTCGACGAATCCGGCGGCCTGCCCTTCCTCGCCCGCATCACCACCGAACTGCCGACCGCCGTCGGCATCGAGCACTACGCACAGATCGTCCGCCGCGACTCCATCTATCGCCAGATGATCACCGCTGGTTCGCAGATCGTCGCCCTCGCCTACGAAGGCGGCCCCGATCTCGACAGCGCCCTCCGCCGCTCGGAGGACCTCGTGCTCGGCCTCGACGGCAAACGCCGCACCAGCGACCTGCTCCCTCTCAAGCACTACCTGGAGGAGTTCTGGTCGACCCCCGGCCCCTTCGAGGTCGGCTCCTCTCCCGAGGCGATGGGGCCCGTCCGTTCCGGCTTCATGGACGTCGATACGTTGCTCGGCGGCTTTCACGCCAAGGACCTGGTGGTCATCGCCGCCCGCCCCAGCGTCGGCAAGTCCGCCCTGCTGCTGAACATCGCCCGCAACGCCGCCGCCGGCAGTCACGCCTGCGTCGCCGTCTTCTCGCTGGAGATGTCCGGCGAGTCGCTGGCCCAGCGCCTCCTCGCCTCCGAAAGCGGCGTCGATGGCTCGCGCATCCGTCTCGGCAACATGAACGACCTGGAGCAGCGCCGCGCCTACAACGCCTCGCAGGAGCTGGCCGACCTCGACATCTTCATCGACAACACTTCGATGACCAGCGTTCCGCAGATCCAGGCTAAGCTCCGCCGCCTCGAACAGCTCCACCGTAAGGCCGATCTCGTCGTCATCGACTACCTGCAGCTCATGACCGCCGGCGGCAAGTATCGTGACAACCGCGTACAGGAGGTGAGCGAGATCTCCCGCGGACTGAAGATGCTCGCCGTCGAGAACGAGATTCCCGTCATCGCCGCCGCCCAGCTCTCCCGTGCGCCCGAGATGCGCCAGCCGCACATCCCCATGCTCAGCGACCTGCGCGAGTCGGGCAGCATCGAGCAGGACGCAGACGTCGTCATGTTCATCTATCGCGAGGATATTTACGTCACCAAGGAAGAGTGGGAGATGCGCAACTTCGACCAGCCGTACCCGGAGGGCATCACCAAGCTCATCATCGCCAAGCACCGCAACGGCCCCACCGGCGTCGTCCACATGCGCTTCCGGAACAACCTCTCCCGTTTCGAAGACCTGATGGTGCTCGAAGAGGAGATCGCGTGACCTTCGCCGGCTTCCCCTCGCGCCCTCAGAGCACCGCCATCCCCAACGTCTTCTTCTCCGACCTGCTCCCGCAGATCACCGATCCGGGCACCCTAACCGTGATCCTCTGCGCCTTCCACGCCCTCTCCCTGAAGAAGGGCTTCCCACGCTACATAACGAGCGCGGATCTGGCCACCGAACCGTCCGTGGCCTCCTTAAGAACACAAAAAGTGCCGAACGAACTCCCTGCCCAGCTTCGCAAGTCGGCTGAGAGAACGGAGGGCGACGCAATCGCCGCCGGCCTCCGCTGTGCCGTAGATCTCGGCATCCTCCTGCCCCTCACCGTCGAGCGGGAAGGGGAGCGCTTCGACCTCTACTTCCTGAACGCCCCCGCCGACCGCCGCGGTCTCGATGCCGTCCGCGCCGGCACCGTCGATATCGGCGTGCCCGTACGCGAGCAGGCCGCCGCGGCCCCGCGGTCGGGCATCTTCTCCCTGTACGAGTCACTCGTCGGCACGCTTTCGCCGCTCATCGCCGACGAGCTGACGGAAGCCGAGCGGCTCTATCCCGCCGAGTGGCTCGAGGCGGCCTTCCGAGAGGCGGCCGCGCAGAACGCACGCAGTTGGCGATACGTCTCACGCATTCTTGAACGATGGGCAATCGAAGGACCGAATCATGCGACGACTGAGCGAAGTTCTGACACCGATGATCGCTACTTCCGGGGGAAGTACGGACGCATCCTCAAGGAGCGCCTCAAGCCCTGATCTCACGAGCGGAACTGTGCGTCCGTCGCCGCTGCCACAGCCCGCAATAGCGGACATCGGCGCCTGCAAGCTGTGTCACGGCGCGCGATTCCTCCGCGCCAACGTGCCGCTCGGCCACGAAGACTTCGGCTCGGTCATCGCCTGCTCGTGCGCCCAGCAGCAGACGGAGGAGGATCGCGGCCAGCGTCTGATCCGCTACTCGAACATCGGCGCCCTCTCGCGGCTCACCTTCGCGAACCTCATCGCGCGTGGCCGCAGCCCGGACGCGCGTTCGCAGGAGGCCTACCGCCGCTGCGTCGACGACGCCCGCGCCTTCGCTGAGCAGCCGGACGGCTGGATCGTCCTCTCCGGCGCCAGCGGCTGCGGCAAGACGCACATCGCCGCCGCCGTCGTCAACCGCATGTTGGAGCGTGGCGAAGCGGCGCTGTTCATGGTCGTGCCAGATCTCCTCGACCATCTGCGCGCCGCTTACGACCCCAAGGCCGAGATGGGATACGACGAGTTGTTCGAGCGCGTCCGCAACGCCCCCGTCCTCGTGCTCGACGACCTCGGCTCGCAGTCGGCTACACCGTGGGCCCAGGAGAAGCTGTTTCAGCTCATCAACCATCGCTTCAACAGCCGCCTGCCCACGATCGTCACCACAAATCTCGGCCCGGACCAGATCGACGACCGCCTCCGCACGCGCCTGACCGACGCTGCCATCGCCCGCGTCTACACGCTGGAGCAGCGCCGCCACAGCGAACTGCGCTCGCTCGACGTGCTCGATCACCCGCTGATCCGCGAGATGTCGTTCGAGCGCTTCGACGTCCGTGCCGCCCACCTGCCCGCCGAAGACCGCCGCCGTGTCGAGAACGCCTACCGACAGGCGATCGCCTTCGCCGAGAAGCCGGACGGCTGGCTGCTGTTCATGGGCCCGCACGGGGCCGGCAAGACGCACCTCGCCGCCGCCATCGCCAACTACCGGCAGGCCCGCGGCGAGGCCGTCGTCTTCATGAAGGTGCCGAAGCTGCTGGAGTTCCTCCGCCGCCGTTTCGGCGAGGACTCATCAAGCTCCTACGAGGCCTTCGACGAGATGGAGAACACCCCGCTCCTCATCCTCGACGACCTCGACTCGCAGACCTCGATCGCCTGGGTGCGCGACCGACTCTTCCAACTCCTCGACCACCGCCACACTTCGCGCCTCCCCACCGTCATCACCACCGCCCTCTCCCTCGACGATCTTGGCGAGCGCCTCGCCTCCCGCTTCGTCGACCACGCCGTCTGCAGCGTCATCGTCCTCGGCGAGCCGCAGCGCGAACCGCCCCCGCAGCGCCGCGCGCGCAAGAAGGCGTGAGAGTAGGACAACGATGAGCCGTTGAAAGCGAATATTGGCAAGCGGATCCTCGTGGTAGGCGACTCCAATGCGGGCAAGAGTACGCTCGCAGCGCGGCTCGCCTCCGATCTTGATTTGCCCCTCGTGGAGATCGATGCGCTGTACTGGCTGCCGAACTGGCAGACGAGAAGCGGCGATGAGTTCCAGCGATTGTTGAGTGAGAATCTGCCAACAGGCGGCAGCTGGTCGGCCGCGGGCAACTACTTCACGGAGCAGGTTCCCTGGCTGCGCGCTGATACGATCGTCTGGCTCGACTATCCGCTTCGCGTCACGCTTCCGCGGCTGGTCAAGCGGACCTGGAGTCGCTGGCGACGCAAAGAAGTCTTGTGGGGCACGAATCAGGAACGGATCACGAACCAGCTCATGGTCTGGGACCCAAGCCGGTCTCTCATCAATTGGACCATACGCAATCATCGTCGCCGCATTCGGACGTATGAGGCGGCGATGCGCGGCCCCTTGTTCGGCCAAGCACGTTGGTTCAGGCTCGGATCGCCCGCAGAAACGACTGCATGGCTCGAGGGTGTCCCTGCCGCTCCTGCTAGAATCGCACTATGACGGGCGAGACTGTTCCCTGCGGCAACGGCATGACGGACGGCGTGCGCGGCGCCCTCCGCGAGGTTCTGCACGCCATCGTCCCCTCCATGTTCAAGACCCAGCAGCCCTGGGCCCTGATGGGCAGCACCGCCTCCGTCCTCCAGGGCATCCCCGACTACACCCCGCCCGACATCGACCTCACAACGACGATGGAGGGCGCCTACATCATGGAGGGCGCCGTCGGCAACGTGGGGGCGATGGTCCGACAGGTCAGCTTCAGTACCCGCGAGCCTTACGCCAGCTACTTCGGTATCTTCGAGGTACACGGCGTGAAGGTGGAAATTATGGGAGACCTGGTGATTAAGTACCGCGATGGCCTCATCGACCTGACTGACCACTGGTCGCGCTGGAGCGACAAGATCCGCCTGCTGCACTTCGAGAACACCCACGTGCCCGTGATCCCGCTGGAGTGGCAGCTCGTCGCCAATACCCTGCTCGAGCGCCCGGAGCGCACCGGCGGCATCGTCCGCTTCCTCGACGAACACGGCTTCGACCGCCCATATCTTGAAGCCCTCCTCGAAGATCGCCAGCTCGGCCAGCGCACCATCACCTCCGTGCGAAAGGCGATGCGCCTTGACTAGCCCGAACACCCCCGGAGTGCAGCCAAACAGGGTTGAGCCCGATGTCTACACCGACGACTACTACCTGACGAACTGCCACGGCTTCGAGGACTTCGTCATCAGCAACGGCCGGAAGGTGGGCCCGCGGTTCATCAAAGCGCTGTCGCTGGCTGGCGATCTGCGTGGCAAACGGGTGCTTGATGTCGGCAGCGGACGCGGCGAGTTGGTGATCCAGTCGGCGATGCGCGGCGCCGACGCCTACGGCATCGACTACGCCCAGGCCGCCGTCGATATCGCGAACGGGGCCCTGTCATCGCTCGATGCGGACATCCACGGCCGCACCCACATCCAGCAGATGGACGTGAAGGCGCTCCAGTTCGAGGACGGCTTCTTCGATGTGGTGTTCATGATGGATGTCGTCGAGCACCTCTACCCGCACGAGCTGTCGGCGGCTTTCGACGAGCTGCGACGTACCATCCGGCCGGGTGGCCTGCTGGTGATGCATACCTCGCCGAACAAGATCTTCGAGAGCGTCGTCTACCCGAACTACAGCCGTCGCATCAACCAGGCTGCGCTCAAGATCAGCGGCTGGCTCCGCATGCGCGACGGCCTGTTCAACGGGACGATGCTCCCGACAGACCGCGAGTTTCCGCACGACACGTACGAACGCGAGATGCACATCAACGAGCACTCCGCTCCGCGCCTCCGCGGTGAGATCGAGAAGCACGGCTTTGGTGTACGCACGACCGAGTTCTGGGAGCCGCCGTCGAAGGGCGGGTATTTCGAATCGCGGCGGCTCAACATCGAGTTGGCCGTGCTCGACTTTCTCCGCTTCGCCCGCCCGCTCAGCCAGTACCCGCCGCTCAATAGGTTGTTTTGCAACCACATCTGGATGACTGCGGAGCGACTGCCATGAGCAACGAACTCGCCGGCCGCAACGTCCTCGTCCTCGGCGTCGAGCGCCCGGCCGGACGAAAAGCCGCCATCGCCCTCGCCGAAGCTGGCGCTGACGTGGCCGTGGTCACGCTGTCGCCGGACACGCAGGCCGAGTTTGCCGCGAACAGCACTCTCAACGAGTTCTGGGCCCTCGGCCGCAAAGGCGTCGCGCTGATCTCAGACGGCCGCGAGGATGGCGTGAAGCTTGCGATCGTCGCCGCCAGCGAACAGCTCGGTCCGATCAGCATCCTCGTCTGGCACGCTCCGCACTCCGTCCCGCAGATCGCCGGCCTGCGCTCCGATCCCGCGATCGTCGTCCTCATTGGCGACGACCAGGCGACCGAAGGGGCGACCGCCCTCCTCGACTGGACCACCGATCTCGCGGATGCCGGCCTCCGCGCCAACGCCCTCATCGAATCGCAGGCCACCGCCAACGCCATCGGCCCCACCATCAAACAGCACCATCCCCGGGGCGCCGCCGACCTCGCCGCTGCTGTGGTGTACCTGGCATGCGATGCCAGTGCCGCCATCGAAGGCGCCGTCGTGATCGCCGCCGAGTAGCGCGCCACGCACGTGCGGACAGGCCTTTAGACCTGTCCGTCTCCGTACGAAGATCGGTGGTGCAGTTCGAGATAGTAGCGGCGGAGCTTCTCGCTAGAGTCGCCGCAGGCGACAACTCCTCACGGTCTTCGTTACACGTTCGCTGTCACGCCTTGGAGCGCCCGCGCCATCCCAGATTCATAAGCCTCGCGCAATTCGTCCAGAGTAAGATCCAATCCCCCAAGGCGCAGCCTCGTGCCGCCCACCATGCCGATCCGAGTACATCCCAGGCTCACATCGCCGGACCGCGCAAGGCTCTGCAGCTGCTCCTCGTTCTCTGGCGCACAAGACAACACAACCTGCCCTTGTTGTTCGCCAAAGTAATCACCGATTGCGGCTTCCGCCCCTAAGTCTCCGGCGAGACACGCCCTACTGAGCGCAATCGCAATTCCACCAACCGAAACGTCGTGGGCCGAACGGATCAGCCCCTGGGCCGCCGCGGCCGCCAAGAACACCAAGAGGCGCGCCTCGCCAAGTAGGTCCACTGACGGCGAGCCAGCGATGACGCCGCCTGTGCGCCGAAGGTACTCCGACCCGGCTAGCTGGCTGCGCACGGAAGCCGTTTGGATCAAGAGAATGCTGTCGCCCACCTCCTGAAACCCCATTGGCACCACCCGATCCACATCCTCAAACAACCCCACGACCCCCGCGACCGGCGTCGGCCAGATCGCCTCGCCCGACGACTCGTTGTAGAGGCTCACGTTTCCGCTGATTACCGGAATGCCCAGCGCCTTCGCCGCATCGGACATGCCCCGGATCGCTTCGTGGAGTTGGTAGTACACCTCGGGCTTCTCCGGGTTGCCGAAGTTCAGGCAGTTGGTCATGCCGATCGGCCGCGCCCCGGTGCAGGCGACGTTCCGCGCCGCTTCCGCCACCGCGATCGCTCCGCCCATGTAAGGGTCGAGGTATGTGTACGCGGCGTTGCCGTCGGTCGAGATGGCGAGCGCCTTCTTTGTGCCTTTGATGCGGATCACCGCCGCGTCGCTGCCGGGGCCGACGACGGTGTTCGTCCCGACCTGGTGGTCGTACTGACGCCAGACCAGCCGCTTCGAGGCGATCTCTGGCGATGCGAGCAGGTCGAGTAGGAGATCGTTTGTGATATGCGAACGCGCGGTTCCGTTGTAGGCACCGGCGCCAACATCCGGCAGCGCGCTGAAGTCGAACTGCTGTAGTTCCGTCAGCCACGCCGGCTTCAAGACGTTGCGGACGTACGTCGGGCCGTCGGTGAGCAGCGTTGCCTTGATCGCCGCTACTTCTGCGCCGTTGTCGTGGATGCGGATGACGCCGTCGTCCGTGACGATGCCGATGGCGGCGCAGTGCAGATCCCAACGCTCGAACAAGGCGCGCACGTCGGCTTCGTGCTTCGGCTCGACGATCACGAGCATCCGTTCCTGTGACTCGCTGAGCATGACCTCGTACGGCGTCATGCCGGCCTCGCGCCGGGGCACCTTCGCCACGTCGATGATCAGCCCCGTTCCAGCCTTCGCCGCGCACTCGACGGTGCTGCTGGTCAGTCCCGCTGCCCCCAGGTCCTGGAGGCCGACCACCCACTCGTGGTGCTCCTCCGTCAGTTCGAGGCAGGCCTCCATCAGCAGCTTTTCGAGGAACGGATTCCCGACCTGCACCGCTGGCCGCCGCTCTTCCGATGACTCGTCGAGCTGCACGCTGGCGAACGTCGCGCCGTGGATGCCGTCGCGCCCGGTGTCGGCCCCGACGAGCAGCAGCAGGTTACCGGGGCCGTCCGCGCGCGCCTTCACCAGCTTGTCGATCCGTGCCAGGCCGACGCACATCGCGTTCACCAGCGGATTGCCGCTGTAGGACGGCGAGAACGACACCTCGCCGCCGACCGTCGGAATCCCGATGCAGTTCCCGTACCCGCCGATGCCAGCCACGACACCGTTGAAGAGATGGCGGTTGCGCGCCGCGACTTCCGGCGTCGTCTCGGGCAGGTACGCCCGCAACGGGACGCCGGGCGCCGGTTCGGGAGCAGGGGTCGGCTGAAGCGGCCCGAACCGCAGCGAGTCCAGCAGGGCGATCGGCCGCGCCCCCATCGCGAAGATGTCCCGCACGATGCCGCCGACGCCGGTCGCTGCGCCTTCGTACGGCTCGATCGCTGAGGGGTGGTTGTGAGATTCGATCTTGAAGGCGACGCAGAGTCCGTCGCCGATGTCGATGACGCCGGCGTTCTCCTCGCCCACCTTGGTGAGGACGTTCGCGCCCTCGGACGGGAACATCTTCAGGAGCGGCCGGCTATTCTTGTACCCGCAATGCTCCGACCACATCGCCCCGAACATGCCCAACTCGACCTCGTTCGGCTCGCGGTCGAGCAGGTCGATGATGCGCTCGTACTCGGCGCGGGTCAGGGACAGCTGGTCGAGGGTGCGCTGGTCAGGGGCCACAGGGGCAGACTATCGTCTGTGGCAGTTAGGCTCTAGCCGATGCCGCCTATTCGAACTCCCAGGCTACATGCCGCTCGTTCCCCGCGTTCGGATACGCCCCCACAGCGAGCACCTCGTCCTCTTCGTCGATCTCGAACACCGCGTACAGTTCGCCCTGAGCTCCGTCCGGCACGCGCAGCGGGGTCACCTGCCGATCGAACGTCAGCAGCACCGGCGAAACGGAACCGTGAGCGTCGGTCTTCAACCGTACGGCGTCTTTGTCGATCCGGTTCGGGTCGTTGTCGTCATTGCGGTTGAACGCGGTGCGTCGGTCGCTGTCATATTCCAATTGGAACACCACCAGCCGCTTTCCGACTGGCGCCCGAATCAAATCCACGGTCGCGTCGTCGTCTCCGCCCGTCAGGGTGAAGCTGACGTCGTCGATCGTCAGCGCGGCTCTGTCCAGATCACCGCGCAGCGCGTTCGCGTATGTCTCGTCGCTCGTCTTCGATTCGTTGAAATACACGTACAGAAACGCACCCAATGCTGCCGTTCCCGCTATCACAGCCGCTACAATCACGCCGCCGATGACGGCACTGATGGCTTGCGAGCCACCTGGCCCCGCGTTTTCGTCCAGCGAGAACGGCGGAAACACGTCCGTTAACGACTCGAAGTACGCCGTTACCCGAGCCCCCCAGCGCAACACCCCAACGCTGAACTTGTGCAGGCCCCGCGGGTACTGACCCGTGAACAAGATCGCGAACCACGCGATGAACGTGACAAAGAACACCGCGATCGTTAGGAAGGCCAGCACAATGAAGTGCGGGATCGCCGTAATCAGCTTCCAGAACAGGATCCTCCAGCGCGAGATCCCTTCTGGATAATCCACGTCGTACTGCAACTCCCAGTCGCCCTCGAACGCGGGGTACTTGTCCGTTAGCAATCCTAGATACGCATACGCCCGGTACGAGAATCGGTGAAACGCTACTTGAAAGTCGAACAGCCAGTGTGGGATCCGCCCACGCACGATGATCGCCGCCCAGATCCCAGCGATGATCCCGCCCGCTCCTCCCAGGCTCACGTTTCGCGCGCTCTCGTTCGTCGAGAACCACTGAAAGCTCTGCCCGCTTAGCAGGATCAAGAAGAATAAGACCGGGATGACGAGGATCAACCGGAAGAACGTCGACAGGCGCGACAGCTTCTCCGGGTACGCCATCGTGAGGCGCACCGGATATGTCGGAGTTGGGCCTGCCTCGCCGGGTGAGAATGTGTCCTGCATCAACTAGTCGAGGCTAAACGGCGGATACTGATCCGTCAGATTGCCGGTGTAGGCGTTGAGGCGGGCGCCCCATCGCAGGAAACCGACGTAAAAATTGAACAGGCCCCGCGGATACGTACCCGTAAAGAGAATCGCGAACCAGGCGATCATGGTCGTGAAATATGCGGCGATGGCCACAAGAATGTAAACGAGAGCGTTTGGGAGTATGAGTAGCCACTTGATGAAGATGAGCCACCGGCTAAGCTCCAACGGATACTCGACGTTGTAGGTGACAGGATACGATCCGGCGTCCATCGAGAACGGCGGGTACTCATCACGGAGCAGTCCCGTGTACGCAGACAGGTTGTATGACCACCGATTGACGCCCACGGCGAACTTGAAGAGGCCTTCCGGATACTTCTTTGTAAACAGGATCGAGAAGAACACGATGAAGCTCACCACGTACATGGCCATCGCCAGCCCAATCAGCACGATGAAGTGCGGGATGGCCAGCAGCCATTTGACGAAGATGAGCAGACGGGAGAGCTTCTCCGGGTACTCCACATCAAACTGCGCTGGATACGGACTCGCTGCGGGGGATGCCATCGTGGCGGCCATTGGGGAACCTCCTGCTCCAACCTTGTTCTGCGTACTCTGCTACTTCTGTCGATCCATGTCAATAGGGTGCGCGGCATCTTTTTCGCTGCTAGAGTGGCTCGATGAAGCTTGAACGAGCTGACATAATCCTCGCGATCGCCGGTGCCGTCCTCGGGGCCGTCGTGGCAGCCAGCTACGGCGCCTGGCGCGCGGTCAGCCGCGAAGGCGTCGCCACCGCCGATCGCTGGTCCGAATTCGGCGACGCCATGCTCTTTCCCGGCTGGCTCATCATCATCGCTGTCACCGCCATGGTCTGGCTCGGCTGGAAAGCCAACATCGACGACTAAGATCCTCATTGCGACTGGAGTGGTCGTAGGAATCCCAACGCCTATCGTTGTTCGCGGCCTACAGATCCCGAACCTGTCATTTTGAGCGCTGCAAAGCTGGCTTTCCCACCGGTGGCCTGCCGGTCGCATTCCCGTGCTTCGTTACAGGATCTTTGAAATGATGCCTCCGGTAGTGGTAGAAGCAAGATTTCTCGCTTCGCTCAGACTGACAGCCGCCCACTATCATCGAAGACCATCGCGATGTCGCGGCGTGAAGGACCTAGATGAGAACCAGCGGCACTCGCATCTCATCCCGCTGCAACCCGCCGTGAAACCCGATCATCGGATCATCCGGCCGGTAGAGGATGGCGTAGGGCCCCAAAGCCACCGCCACGTAGTCCCCCAAACGCCGCCGCGTCTCCGTCGACAGCGCCATCGGCCCCAGGAGTCGCAACTCTTCCGCCTCGGCGATCGTCAGCAGCGCAAACTGGTCGCTAAACCGTCGCAGGAACTCCAGTTCGAACTCGGCCTCCCGCCCCTCGATCACGTGGAACGCCAGCACCCTCGGCTCGCACGACGGCGGCACTTGCAGCATCGTGAGCAGGAGGTCGTCGTCCTGCAGAACCGTCTGATGCTCCGCCGGGACGTCGATCTGGCCGTGGTCCGCCGTGACGATGATGCGCGCCTTTCCCTCCAGTCGATGCGCCAGCGTCTCCACCCGCGAGCGCACGAGCTTCAGCGCCCGGCGCACGGCCTTCGACTCCACGCCTCGCTTGTGCTCCGCCGTGTCGACGAACGGAATGTAGAAGTAGGTGTGGGTCGGCCCGGTCGCCCCAGCGATGAGCTCGCACACAGCATCGATGCCGCCCCGCAGAGAGCGATACCCAAAGCTCGGGGCGTCACCTGACGAGTAGAGAGAGTAGATGCTGCCGTCGATGTACTTCGGCATCACGCGAAACGGCGCGTGCGTCATCGCCGTCGCCAGGGGCCCGCGCGGAAACGCGCTCGCCGGCGCCACCCCGAGTTTGCGGGCGTCTTCCTTCGTATAGCGCTCGACGAACGGCAGGATCGTTGCGGTGATGCCGTCATCCGGAAGATAGGTGAACCAGCCCGGCACCGCGTGCTCCGCCGGCCAGCATCCCGTCGCCAGGCTCGTCAGCGCCGGCGCAGTCGAAGAAGGGAACACGGACTGAAGCTCCATCGCCGTGTGCGCGCGGAAGAAGCCATCCGGCCCTTCCTGCTCGACAAGATTCATGCCCAGACCATCGACCAGCACGAAGACGTAGTGTTGGTGCTGGCCGATCGCACGCGCGATCTTGCGCGCATTCGCCGTGAGTTCGAGGTCTGCGATGCCGCAGAGCGAAGCGACGCCCCGGGCCAGGTCGACCGTGTTCGGTACGTCCGAAGAGGGACGCACGAGTGTGCCCGCATCGAACGCCGCCGCAAGTCGCGCGACATCGCTCACAGAGGTGCGCCCTTGAGGCCCATCAGCCCTTTCACCATCTGCACTTCGCCAAGGTGTTCGGAGGTGTGCCCGATGGCGAAGAAGGCGATCGTCTCGATCTTCGACAACACGTCCACGCCCGGGTACACCCCGGTGAAGAACGGCAGGCGAACCTCCGCCGCCGCCTCTTCGTCGCTGATGCTGTCCAGGTATTCAATCTCGCTCTCACCGACCGCCCTTGCGTACGCCATCACCTCTTGCACGTCCAGATCGATCTCTCCGATCTGCTGGCGCGAGAGGCCGTTCCCGAACGGCGTCGCGCCGGTCTTCTCGACGGGCAGCCGCGATGCCCAGTTCTGCGACGCAAAGACGCTCGGTCGTCCCATCACCATCCCGTGGAGGAGTTCGTCCTCCGCCCGATAGGCGTGCCAGAGAGCGAAGATGATCGACGTATCGTGCTGTTCCGGCTGCCACCGCAACTGTTCCGGCGTCAGGCCTTCGACCAGCAGCTCCGGATACCAATGCCAGAACGTGAGATTCTTTTTGATCGCGGTCCCTGCGGACATCGAGCCCTCCTCTCGGGCACCAGTGTAGTGCTTCGGCGACGCGAAGCGTGTGGCACCGCCGTCCTCGGCTGTGAGGTCCGGCGGAACCGACGCGGCAAGGAGAGTTGGAAGCACGACAGCTATCTATCGCGAGAGAGGCCCCGCCTCCATCGAACGACCGCGCGTCAGCGGCCCCGCAGCCATCGCAATGACGACGAGCCCGGCCCCTGCTGCCAGACACATAAGCCCGTTCCGCATAGGCACCGCCGCCAGATCGCCGATCACGCCGAAGAACTCGCTGCGTACGTACTCGTCGCCCTCGGACTGGACGTTCGCGTAGGCCATGACCAGCAGACCACCCGCGAGAATCACCGCCCCCGCCGCCGCGAGCACCAAGCCGAGCGCCGTGAGCCGCCCCGCGCCGCGACAGGCAGAACTAGTCGCGATGCAGAGCGCCGCCGCAATGCCCAGCAACAGGATCGTCGCGATCCCGAACCGAGCGTGATTCCCGGCCGTGAGCTGGCCCAGCATTCCGTCAGTGATCCCGGCGATGGAGAACCGCCCCAGCCCGCCCTGATCCTCCGCCGACTCCCGCAGCACCTCCGGGCCGTCTTCGTACAGCCGATCCGTTGAACGGTCGAGAATCACCGCGCGCAGGGCGTCGGGCGAACGGCCGAGCACGTCATCCTTCGAAAGGTCGAGGGCAATGGGGTAGTCCTCTAGTTCCAACATATCGCTGGCGACCGCCGCCTCTGCCTCGACCTGCAGGTCGTCGTAGTGACGATCCAGCAGGGCATCGAGCTCGGTGAGCGCCGCCGTCGCTCGCGTGAGCGCGCCCTTCCCCGCACCCTCTGACGAGACTTGGAACATTTGCAGCGAGGCGAGCCCCAGCGACAGCGCGAGGAACGCCGCGAACCCCAGCATCCACTTCGTGACGTTGCGGCGCTCGTCCGGCGTTGCCGTGCGGCTCTCGATGATCGGGCGGTAGCGCGACGGCGATGCACTCAAACCGTCACTCCGCTGCTTGCGCCACCACGCCGGCAATCCGGTCGTGGAGCGCCCGCTTCTGTCCGTCGATAGCGGCCGAGACAAACGCGACGATCGGCGCGGCGATACAGAGCGTGACCACCATCCCAAACGCGACGAATACGAGGCGACCGGAAATGAGCGAGATGACTGCCACGAGCGGAAGGCCGGCGATCAGCGCCATCGGCCAGCTAAACAGCAGCGGGTTGAAGCAGAACCACCACGTCGCTGCCGCCCGCGGCGAGAGACGCAGTCCGTCCTCCGTACGCAGACGCAGCCCCGCGACGTACTGCCCGGCCGTCTGTCCTCGCGTCGACAGCAACCCCAGGTTCAGGACCGTCCAGACCAGCGGCACGCCCAGCCCGATGATCGCCAGGAAGGCGTAGATCTGCGCGTCGGAAGCATCCTGTTCTGCCCAGTTCGTGCTGAACAGCAGGACGAAGCCCGCCAGCACTATCATCACCATGGTGATCGCCGAAAAGATCACCATATCGACGGCATACCCACCGACCCGCGTCCGCAGGTGGGCCGTGGGCGTTTCGTCGCCTGCCGCGCGGGCCACTGTCAGTTCATTCGTTGCGATGATCTGCCTCGCCAATGGGTGCCTGATCTGAGCAAGTATATTCGACCCCGCACCGCTGCGTGGGCGCGATGTCGGCTAGCCAGTCAGGCGCTCCGGCCCCCGCCTACGCCAGCAGGTACCCGCGTGATCGCCCCGTACGTCGCCGGCTGCCGATTCCGCACCACATCCGTTCCCGGTGCCCGCTCCTTGATGTGCGACAGCGCCCGGTTCACCTCCGCCGCCACACATAGCTCTTGACCGTCCAGCGCCACCGCCAGCAGCCGCCCGTTCGGATCCGCGATCAGGGTCGCGCCAGAGGCCGACGGAGCTGCCGCTGACGCAACGAAGATGCGATTCTCCTCCGCGCGAGTTCTCGCCACGGGCGCCATTGCCAGCCCGGGATCGTCGCCCGACCAGAGGATGATCTCCGCACCGCGCAGCATCAGAGAGCGCGCCACCTCCGGCACATACCCGTCGGCTGCCAGCATCAATCCCACGCGCCCGATCGCTGTCGTCAGCACGGGGCACACCTCGTCGCCCAGCGGCATCTTCTCGAACCGTCCGCCCGGCGGCTTGTGCGACTGCCTGTGCGCGCCGATGACGCCGCGTGGGCCGAGGAGGTACATCGTCCGATGGCCATTACCGTCCGGATCCCAGACCACGAACGCGATCATCACGCCAGTGTCGGCCGCGATCTGCCGCATGCCTTCGATCACCTCTGCGCAACCGTAGTCATGCCGATAACGCGACGGCGTCGCCGGAAATGCAACGATACTCGCGTCCATCAGCGCCTGCCGCTCTACGTGGCGGCGCGCCTGTACCACAAACTCCGCCCCCGTCGACGGCATCGTCATCTGCACGACGGCGATGCGCTTCTCGTGCTCCTGTGGCACGAGGGACTCACTCAGCGTGCGGATCACCGGCAGGCTTTCCGTGGGGTGCGAGAGCACCTCGTACATTTCCGGCCGCCGCTCGATCGGGAGCGCCGCGTCCGCCACCGGCACGTCGTAGACCAGCGCCGCATCCTCATCCGGCCCCAGCGTCGCCACGATCTCGCCGTGTGGATTGATGAAGCACGAGTGACCCGCGTAGACGATGCTCTCCGCTTCGCTGCCGGACTTGTCGGCGCAGGCGACCCAGACGCCGTTCTCCGCCGCGCGCGCCCGCATCAAATGCGTGATCTGCGTCGTCGAAAGCTCCGTCGAGTTCCGCCCGCCGCTCACCCACGCCGTCAGATCGAGGATGATCTGCGCCCCGTTGAGGGTCAGGCTGCGCGCGATCTCCGGCAGCCGGCCGTCGGCGCAGATCAACATTCCGATCCGGCCGATATCGGTCTCGAACACCGGGTACGCGGACCCTTGCTCGAACCAGCGCGTATCGAAATGCCACAAGAACGACTTGTCGTAGCGTCCGGCGAGCGACCCGTCGCGCCCAAACAGCGCCGCCGCATTCGTGTAACCACCACCGGGCGCATCCATCGCCAGCCCCACGGCGAGATAGATGCCATGCTGGCGCGCCTTCTCGGCAAACTGCCGCGCCGCCTCTGCGGGAGTGAGAACGTCGCGCGTCGAGAGATCATCGGTGCCGAGAAAGTACCCCGGGTACGTCACCTCCGGCAGCGCGACCAGGTCCGGCTTTTCCCGAGCTACTGTCTCATCGATGCGCCGCATCGTGTGCGCCAGCGAAGCCTCAGCCTGCTCGATAGAGAAGGCCGGCAGCTGCAGTAGGGCGATTCGCACGGTCCGTGTCATGCCCGGCAGTGTACCGCCGCCGGTTTGGCCAGGAGCGCGGGCTCCACCGCCCGCTCGCCCTCTGGTCGTCCTCGCAGCAGCGAGCATGCCGCGTTAATCTACCCCTCGGAGGACACCACATGATCGCCTACAACAAACTCACCCCCGAAATCGTCGCCCGCGAGTGCCAGGCCGCGATGGCGTCCTGTGACGAAGAGATCGCCCGGATCATTGCCACGCCTGCGGCCCAACGCACATTTCAGAACACCTTCGTGACCCTCGAGACCGCCATGGACTACCTCGGCAAGGCCGACGGCGCCTACGCCTTCATGGCCTACGTCTCATCCGACGACACCCTGCGTGAGACCGCTCGCGACTGGGACGAGAAGCTGAGCCAGTATGCCGTGCAGCTCGGTTTTCGCGAGGACCTTTACAACGCGGTAAAGGAGTACGCCTCGACCGCCGAAGCCGCGGTGCTCACCGGCGACGAACGTCGGCTCTGCGACCACGCGCTGCGCGATTACCGCCGCAGCGGCTTCGATCTCCCGAAGGCACAGCGCGACCGCGTGCAGGCGCTGATGGGCCGCCTCGTCACCCTGGGCACCGAGTTCCGCAAGGCGATCGACACCTGGGACGACGGCATCATCGTCACTCGCGACGATCTCGCCGGCATGCCGGACCGCTGGATCGAAGGGCTGAAGACCGTCGAGGAGAACGGCGCGACGAAGTACCGCGTGTCCCTCGACTACCCGGAGCTGATGCCGTTCATGGACAACGCCGAGTCAGGCGAGTGGCGCCGCGAAATGTTCATCAAGAACCAGAACAAGGGCGGCGCCGACAACGTGAAGGTGCTGGAAGAGGCCATCCAGATCCGCAACGAGATCGCTTCGCTGCTCGGCTACGACTCCTGGGCCGCCTACGTTGTCGAGAAGCGCATGGCGAAGACACGCGGCGCCGTCGACAGCTTCCTTCTCGATCTCCAGCCGCGCCTCGAGGTCAAGGCCCGAGCCGACTTCGAGCGGCTATCGGACGCGAAGATGAGACACGCAGGTGATGCTCACGTCAACATCTGGGACTGGTCGTTTTACACCCACATGCTCCTGAAAACGGAGTATGCCGTCGACGACTTTGAGGTCGCCAACTACTTTCCTCTCGAAGCCTGCCTAGACGGTCTGTTCGTGGTCACCCAGGAGCTGCTGGGCATCCGCTACCAGCCGGCTCCCGACGCCCCGAAGTGGCACGACGACGTCACCGCGTACGACATCTTCGATACCGACGGAACAGCGCCGTTCGCCCGCTTCTACATGGATCTGTATCCGCGCCCGAACAAGTTCGGACATGCCGCCGCCTTCACGCTCGTCGGCGGACGGAGATTGCCCGACGGCACGTACCAGCATCCAGTGAGCGCGATCGTCGCCAACTTCACCAAGCCCTCGTCCGATGCGCCGTCACTCCTACGCCACAGCGAGGTCGTGACCTTTTTCCACGAGTTCGGGCACATCCTCCACCAGACGCTGACGAAGGCGAACTATCTCGAGTTCAGCGGCTCCTCCACCGAGCGAGACTTCGTCGAAGCGCCGTCGCAGATGCTCGAGCATTGGGTCTGGGAGGGTGAGATCCTCAAACGTTTCACCCGCCACCACGAGACGGGGAAACCGCTACCGGACGAGCTTCTGGATGCGATGCTGCGCGCCAAGAACGTCAGCAGCGGTATCGCCAAACTCCGCCAGATGTTCTTCGCCCGCTTGGATTTCCGCCTGCACTCACCCGGCTTCGATGGCGATTCTACGAAGGCCCTGCGCGAGCTGTATCCCGTGACTGGATTCCCGTATCCCGAGGGCACCCACTTGCAGGGCGGCTTCGGCCACCTCTTCGGCTATGACGCCGGCTACTACGGCTACATGTGGTCGGAGGTCTTTGGCCACGACATGTTCACCCGCTTCGAGCAGGCCGGCGTCCTCGATCGCAACACGGGCCTCGACTACCGCAAGAAGATCCTCGAGCGCGGCGGCAGTGTCGACGGCGATGTCCTCGTCCGCGACTTCCTCGGCCGCAATCCCAACAGCGACGCCTTCTTCAAAGACATTGGCCTGGAGTAGCTGGAGAATGGAGCGCAGGCGCCCCCGCCTGTGCGCTGTGGCGACGGTTGTTTGTAGGAGGCACCAGATCACAGGCGGCCTCGCCTGCGCGATGTAGTGATAAGTTGGATCCTACGCTTAAGTGGCAAATGCCTGTATGGACAGGTCTCTAGGCCTGTCATCTTCACACCGCGGATGCACGCTCACTTCGAAACACACCCGCCGCCCCAAGCAGCGCTCCCAGGCCGGCAACAAACATCGCCACGGCCACGAACCCCGAGTCGCTACCACCCTCCCCCGGCCCAAACCCCAACTCCGCCAGTGGTGGCGCACTCTGCGGCCCCCGGCCGTCCACTGTGTACGTGAATAGCGTCAGCGTCGCCTGTCCCCTACCCACCGCACGCACCGCGATGAACCCCGGCCGCCACAGCGGGAATGGAAACAGATCGCTGTTGACGACGACGGGAAAGCTCCAGGTCCCATCACGCAGTACCGTGACCTGCTCTTCGTGATAGAAGGGCCCGGCGAAGGACTCCGCCTCCGCGGGCGGAGCGTCGAGGAACGTGAACTGCAGCGTCAGCGTTTCGCCCGCCGTCCACCCCGCCTCGCCGACGATCTGAAATCGCGACCCTGCCGCTCCCTGGGTGGGAGAGACGAACGTGGGCTCCTGCGCCCTCGCGTATGTGCTGCTGCTGGAGACGAGCGCTGCCACGCAGGCGAACGCCAAAACGAGGACAATCCCTGCCCGCTTCACCACGGTCCCTCCACTTGCCCCACCGAGAGCGGATGGTAGCACGCGGGGATCGCGTTGTGAAGGAGAATGCGTCAAATCGCAGGAAGATTTGTGGACTTGATCCTGCCCAGGATCAGCGGAACAGCACCACCCGGCGAAATCGCTCGGTGTAGCGGCCGTCTTCACCCCGCCAGCGTTCCCTCACGAACTTCAGAAAGTCGCTGTCCGGATTGTCCGCACCCAGCCCCTGGCTCACATGGGCGTTCAGCGCGTGGATTTTCTGCTCCACCACATCGCTGATATCCACGTCGAAATTCGCCTTCTCTGATCCCCAGATGAAGATCTCCTTCACGTTATGGGTCTCCAAGCCTTCGGCGAGATGTTCGGGAAAGTTCAATCGGTCGCGGGCCGTCGGATAGATAGCGTCGATCGCCACATGTCCCGTATTGCGGTGGTCGGAGTGATTGATGAAGCTGTTCCGGACGATGAACGCCTCCGGATCGTGCGTGAACACCGCATACGGCTTCAGCTTCCTGATGAGGCGCACCACGTCGCTCAGGAACTCGCGCGTGACCTGCAGCTCCCCATCGACGTTATCGAGAAAGAAGACGTCCTTCGCCCCCGCCCGATGCGCCGCTTCCCGCTGCTCCTCCCGCCGGATGCGAATCAGGTCGGCTGGCGACATCCCCGGGTCCGCCGTCCCCTTCGACCCGTCGGTGCAGACCAGGTAGTTGAACGTCCACCCCTCCTTCGACCACAGGCACGACGTCCCCGCCGCCCCAAAGTCTGCGTCGTCGGGGTGGGCGGCGATCACGAGCGCCGTCTTGTTATCCGTCTCCGGTAGCGTCGCCTCGCTCACACTTGGCTCCTTTGTCTCCCAACCCTCAAGATTCGCACCAACCATGAGATCCAGCCTAGCAACAAAGCCCGCCTGTAGGGCCACGGCGCCGACGTGCTCGACTGCGTTCAACTCTGTCGCGAGGCCGCAGATTCCGGCTCTGTCATTCTGAGCGCCAGCGAAGAATCTTGTGTGGCCCGCTCCGCAGCACCAATTTCAGCAGCATCACCGTGGAATGTGAACTCCGCGGAGACTACGAACCACTAACCACGAACTACAAACTCACACCACCGCTTCATCACGATGTGCCAGCAGGGACTGACGCAGCAACACAAGCGCCGTCGTTACGGCCCGCCGTTTCACCGCGGTCCGCCCCTGGTTGAAGGTGTAGGACACCGCCCGTGGTGCCTCCCAGATCGCGTCGATCGCCACGTGCACCGTGCCGACAGGCTTCCCTTCCTGCTCGTCCGGCCCCGCCACGCCTGTGATCCCGATGCCGACGCTAGCCTCGTGCCGCTCGCGTGCCACCTGCGCCATCGCCCGCGCAGTCTCCTGGCTCACCACCCCGTGCTCCGCGATCACATCCGCCGGCACCCCCCAGGCGATCTTCGTCTCCGTCTGGTAGGAGACGATGCCGCCCTTCAGGCACAACGACGACCCCGGCACGTCCGTGATCGTGCTGGCCAGCAGGCCGCCCGTGCATGACTCCATCGTCGCCAGCGTCACGCCGCGCTCCTTCATCATGTCGCACACGATGCTCTCGAAGCTGTCGTCGTCGGCGCCCCAGACGAAGGCGCCCAGCCGGAGCCGGATCTCCTCCTCCATCGGTTTGATCAGTTCCCACGCCGCACGCTCGTCCGCCGCCTTCGCCGCCATGCGCACATGCACGCCGTCCTGCTTCGCGTAGGTGCCGATGCTCGGATTCTTCGACTCCTGCAGCGGCGTGATCATCTCGTCGAGGTTGCTCTCGCCGAGCCCCGCTGTCTTGATCGTACGCGTGATGAGAATCGTCCCTGGATTTCGCTGCAGCAGTTCGGGTGACACTTCCTTGTCCCACATCCGCGTCATCTCCGTCGGCGGCCCCGGCATGGCCACGATGATCTTCCCGTCGCGCTCCACCCACCAACCTGGCGCCGTGCCGCGTGGATTCGGGATCGTGCGGCCGGATGGGATCATCCAGCACTGCTTCACATTCTGTTCCGGCATCTTCACGCCCCGGCCCTCGAAGAACCCACGCAGGTTCGCCTCAAGCTGCGCGTCAACCTGCGGCTCTTCGCCCATCACGGCGCTGATCGCCTCGCGCGTCAGGTCGTCCTGCGTCGGCCCCAGGCCGCCGGTGCAGATGACTATGTCCGAGCGTCGGCGCGCCCGCGCGATTGTGTCCACCAGCCGGTCCAGGTTGTCCCCCACCACCGCCTTGAAGTGAATGTCGATCCCTAATGCCGGCAGCCGCGAAGCGATATACGCCGCGTTCGTGTCGACAATCTCCCCGAGCAGGATCTCCGTCCCAATCGAAAGTATCTCAGCCTTCATGAAACGCAGCGTACCGGGTACGAATGGCGCGTGACAGAGTACGAATGGCCCCTGACAACGGGCGTCGTGGTGAGGATCATGGCCGTTGGAGGTCACCCATGCGCCGCCGGAATCTTGCTATCGCTGTCGCCGCCTTGATCATGGTCCCCTGGGTGTGGTGGCTCTTGCCCAATGGGCTCTACTATCAACGGGGTCGGCCCACCAGGGTCGGCCGCGCGGTCAATGCGTTCTCGGCGCGGCTGTACTCTCTCGGCTTCTTGCCATCCTTCCTCTCGACGCTCGAGACCGCCGGCTATCGCACGGGCAAGACGCACGCGATACCGGTTGTGCTTTGTGACTACCAAGGGCAACAGTACATCGTGTCGATGCTTGGCGAACGCTCGCCGTGGATCCGAAACATTCGCGCCGCGGATGGACAAGCAGTCATCCGGCGTCGCCGCCGTCGCAGTGTCAGGTTGTTAGAGATCCCCATCGAGGAACGGGCGCCGATCATCAAGGCGTATCTAGGTCGTGCCATTGGCGCCCGGCCCCATATCCCGCTCAGCCCCGAGGACCCGATTGAAGACTTTGAACGTATCGCCGCTGACTACCCGGTCTTCCGCGTTATCGAGTGCGAACCGACGGCCGAACCTTCATTGTCCCGCGAAGATCCTGCCTTGGTTTGAGCAAGGTTGTTCGGCTGGCGGTCGACACTCTGGGGGCGACCAACGCTTGACTCGCAACTAACGACTAACCCACAAGGGCCCTACACTAGCCCCCATGCGCCTAGCCGTCGTCGGCCACGCCGAGCATGTCACCATCGCCCGCGTCTCGGGGCTCCCCGCGCCCGGCGATATCGCCCATCTCGACGACCCCATCGCCATCGCCGGCGGCGGTGGCGCCATCGCCTTCTTCCAGCTCGAGAAGAGCGACGCCGAGGTCCACTTCTTCACCGCCATCGGGGTCGATGACGCCTCGCTGCACGTCTACAACGAGATCGCCACCACCCGCGGAACCATCCACGCCGCCCTCCGCATGGAGTCCCACACCCGGGATATCGTCCTCATCACCCCAGACGCAGAGCGCACGATCCTGGTGATCGGCCGACCGCTGCATCCCGCGGCCGACGATCTTCTGTCCTGGGACATCCTGGCCACTTGCGACGCCGTCTACTTCACCGGCGAAGATCCCGAGACCCTGAAGCTCGCCCGCAACGCCAGTCTGCTCGTCGTCACCGCCCGCCGCGCCCACGTCCTCGCCNNCGTCCTCGCCGCCGCCGGGGTCACCGCCGATGTCGTCGTCGGCAGCGTGAAAGACCCGCGCGAGAATCACCGCCTCGCCGACTACCCCCATCCACCCCGCGCCCTCGTCCTCACGGATGGCGCCAGTGGCGGCACGATAGAGACCGCCGCCGGCATCACGCGCTTCGCCGCGCCGAAGATCGAGACGCCCATCGTCGGCGCATACGGCGCCGGCGACACCTTCGCCGCCGCCCTCACGTATTTCGCCGCTCAGGAGATGTCGCTTCATGACGCCTGCGTGCGCGCAGCAAAGCACGGCGCCGCAGTACTGGCCGGCATCAACCCCATCGAACAACAACTGCGCTTGGCTTAAGAGAAAAGCGGACAGTCATTGCCGCGTGAAGACTCCGGGAAATACCAGCAGATCCTGTCCCTGTCATTCTGAGCCGCAGCGAAGAATCTTGCCTGTTCTAGCGTCCAAGCCCGTTCAACATGACAAGGACTCGCACTGAATTTCGAAGACCTGACGACCGTCACGGCCACAACGACCACATGCGTCCGCGCCACAAAGACCAACAAGGAGCCCCTCGATCCTCTGTGTCTCTGCGCCTCTGTGTTGAACCCCCGAAAACGTCAGAGCTTCTCCAGCGGCGCGAACGATAGCATCAACTTCTTCATCCCCACCTCCCCCTTGAACGCCACCGACACTTCCTGATCGTCCTTCACCTTCTGTGATGACACCACGATCCCCTCGCCGAAGCGCGGATGACGCACCCGCTCGCCCCCGGCGAACACCAGCTCTTCCGGCACCGGCGGCCGGTCATCCTTGCGCGCGAGCCCCTCGCGGTAGCGCGAAGGCCCGCGCTCCACCGCCTCGTACTGGCTCCGCACCGCCGACCGCTGCGAGATCAGCACCTGCGGCACGTCCTTGAAGAAGCGCGACGGCGGGTTGTGCGAAGACGAGCCCATGTTGTACCGCTTGAAAGCCCGCACCAGGTACAGCCGCTGCTTCGCCCTGGTCATCCCCACATAGCACAGCCGGCGCTCCTCTTCCATCTGCGCCTGGTCGTCGAACGAGCGGATGTGTGGCAGCACCCCCTCCTCCATCGCGATCATGAACACGATCGGGTACTCCAACCCCTTCGCCGAGTGCAGCGTGATCAGCGTCACCCGCCCCGAGCCCGGATCATCGTTGTCTGGGGTCGTATCGGCGTCGGAGATCAGCGCCACATCCTCGAGAAACGCCACGAGACCGTGTCCGGCCGAGAGCCCGTCGTACTCTGAGGCCACGTTCCGAAGTTCGCCGATGTTCTCCCAGCGCTCCTCCCCCTCCGACTCCTCGAACTCGGCGAACAGGTGCTTTCGATACCCAGTTCGTTCCAGCACCCCGTCGAGCAGGGTCGTCATATTGTTCTTCTCGGCGACGTCCTGTAGTTCGGCGATCATCTGCTGAAACTCGATCAGCGTCTTCGTCTGCTTCGCCCCGATCGGATGCCGCTCGACGACCGACGGCCGCACCGCGCTCTCTTGTTCAGCGACGAGCTGCAGCGCGGTGAAGGCCGGCACGCCCCGCTCCCGCGCCCATCGCTCCAGCTCGGACAGCGTCTTCGCCCCGATGCCGCGCCCGGGCACGTTGACCACGCGCGCAAAGCTCACCGCGTCGTGCGGGTTCTGGATCAGGCGCAGGTAGCCGAGGATGTCCTTCACCTCGCGCCGCTCATAGAAGCGCGTGCCCCCGACCAGCGCGTACGGCACCTTCGCCCGAATCAGCGCCTCCTCCAGCGCTCGCGAGTGTGCGTTCGTCCGGTACATCACCGCGAACTCACTGTAGGAGCGCCGCTCATCTTCCACGAGAGAGGTGATCTCGTTTGCCACGAAGTCAGCCTCTTCCGCCTCGTCGTACGCCTCGTACGCGACGATCGGCTCTCCCTCGCCGGCCGAGGTCCACAGCGACTTCTCTTTCCGCTGCTTGTTTCCCGAGATCACCGCGTGGGCGGCGTCAAGGATGTTCTGCGTCGAGCGGTAGTTCTGCTCCAGCAGCACGGTCTTCGCGTCGGGATAGTCGCGCTCGAAGTTGAGGATGTTGCGGATGTCCGCCGACCGCCACGAATAGATCGATTGGTCCGGGTCGCCCACGACGCAGATGTTCGGGTGTTTCGCCGCGAACAGGCGTGCCAGTTGGTACTGGGCGATGTTCGTGTCCTGGAATTCGTCGACCAGCACATGCAGGAAGCGCTCCTGGTACTTCTCCCGCACCTCGGCGTTGTTCTGCAGCATCTCTACCGCACGGACGATCAGGTCGTCGAAGTCGAGCGCCCCGTTTTCGACGAGTAGCTCCTGATACCGCGCGTACACTCGGGCCACGACTTCCCCGAAGTAGTCGCGCGCCCCTCGCGCGTATGTCTCCGGCGATACCAGCTCGCTCTTCGCGTGGGAGATCGCACTCAGGATCGCCCGTTCCTTGAAGCGCTTGGTGTCGACATTCGAGTACTCACAGGCCCGTTTCATCAGCGACATCTGGTCGGAGTCGTCGAAGATGTTGAACGATCGGTTCAGGCCGATGCGGTCGGCCTCTGTGCGCAGCAGCCGCGCACAGATCGAGTGAAAGGTGCCCAGCATCAGGTCCGCGGCCGCTTCCTCCAGATGTGCCGCCACCCGCGAACGCATCTCCTTCGCCGCCTTGTTCGTGAACGTCACCGAGAGGATTCGCCACGGTGCCACCCCGATCACATCGACGAGGTACGCAATCCGGTGCGCGATCACTCGCGTTTTTCCAGACCCCGGACCGGCGAGGATAAGCAGCGGCCCCGCGATCGTCGTCACGGCCTCGCGCTGCGGCGGATTCAGCCCCTCAATGATGTGCTCAGCAGTGACCAAGACACCCATTCTATCGCGGCACACGTGGTGGCGGTGAGATCGCGCGAAAGTGTGCGGTCATCCACCATATCAGGAAGACCCAGACGAGATTATTTGTAGAGGCGCCGCTTGCCTCGCCCCGAGCGTGGGGAGTATCAACTGACAGGAGGGCGGGCGACGAAGTCCTCCCCGGATCACGATGCTGCCCCGGGATTGACGCAGCTCGCCTCACAGCGGCAGCCGCGCGCCCTCAAGCTCCAACAACCGCGCCTTCATATCCAACCCACCCCCAAACCCATGCAGCCCACCGCCGCTCCCCAGGATCCGGTGGCACGGCACCACAATCGGGACCGGATTCGTCGCCATCGTCCGCCCAACTGCTCGATACGCCGTCGGGCTCCCCGCTCGCCGCGCCAGCTCGGCGTACGTTGACGTCTGACCGCGCGGCACCTGCGCGCACTCCTCCATCACCCGCCGGCGGAACGGCGTCATCCACGAGAGATCCAGGTCCACATCGAACGATGTGCGCTTGCCGTTCAGGTAGTCGCACAGCTGCTTGATCAGCGGCCGCACCCTCCGCTCATCCGCCACCAGCCCATACCTGCCGTGCAGTTCGCGCGAAAGCGCCTCGACTGCCTCCGCGACCCGCCGCCGATCCACCCCGAACTTGATCGCTGCCAGCTGCCGACCATCTCCAGCGACGAGCATCGCCCCGAAAGCGGTCTCGGCAATCCCGTAATACGCCGTCGTGCCCGTCACTCAGACCTCGCCAACGCCGGACGCCTCCTGTTAGTCGTTCCCCGGCCTTTTGTAGTACTGCACGCCTTCTTGCATGAACTTGCCCAGCCGGTCTTCCAGCACCAGGTAGTCCAGATGCGCCAGTGTCTCGCCGATCGCCGCCCGTTGCATCCACGGCGAAAAGCTGTCGAACGATCCCGTCACCCACTTTACGCCCCGCGCGATCTCGTACGCGGTGCGCTGGCTTTTGCCCACCACCGCCAGCATTTCGTTCAGCCGCTGGACGTGGTGCTCTTCGATTTCACGCAGGCGGGCGCCAAGGTCTTTGAAGCTGTACTCGTGCGCCGGGAGCACCTGTTCCACATCCAGCTCCTCCAGCCGCTTCAGCGAGGCGATGTAATCCCCCAGCGGGTTCCCCTGCTGCTGTGGATGCAGGCTGATATTCGGCGTGATGGTCGGCAGCACATGGTCGCCGGTGAGGATGAACTTCTTCCCGCGTTCGAGAAAGCAGATGTGACCCGGCGAGTGCCCCGGCGTCCACCACACCTCGAACTCAAACCGCCCGATCTCCAGCTTCTCCCCGCCCCACACCACCTGGTCCGGCTCCACCGCGTCGACGAACCCCCGCACCGGCATCGCCGCCGTCTTCAAGTCGTCGCGGTTGGCCTTCGGAACCCCGTGCATCTCCAGCCACTCGCCCATCGTCGCCAGCAGTTGGCTCGGATTCTTGTACCGGGAACGGATCAGATCCCGCTCCCGCTGGTGGATCACAATCGTCGCCCCGCTGCGCTCCTTCACCTGTCCTGCCAGACCGTAGTGGTCCGGGTGCACATGCGTCACAAGCAGCGTCTTCAGTTTCGCGAACCCCACCCCAGCGTCGTTGAGTTGCTGCTCCAGCGAATCGAACGCCTCCGGAACATTCCAGCCGGAGTCCACCAGCGTCCACCCATCCCGCCCTTCGATCAGATACGGCAGCACCCAGCCCAGTGGGTTGTTAGGAATCGGCACCCGCAACTGGTACAGCCCATCCATGATCTGCAGGGGGTATTTCGTCTCAGCGTCGGCGGTCATCGCGTCCCTCCTCCGGGCTCATGTCGATGCTGCGTGGTGAGACAGCCTACCGCTAGGTGGGGATTCGGGGGAGGGGAGAGTCGGGCGGCTGAGGCTAGCAATCAGTCACCTGGAGATCGCGCGTAACGAGCCTGCGGGGGAACTAGGGAAAGATGTCGGCTCCGACACCAGTAGCCGCGGAGCTTTAGCTCCGCCGAATCTCCGAGCAAGAATGCGCCTTCATGCCACAGCGACGGCCATCTCCTGGATGGTCAGTCTGAGCCGAATGGCATCTGTTTCATCCGTTGCATCTGCGGGCAGATCGCTACGAATTCCAACTCCCGCTCCACCCCGGATCCTTCGACGCAGCCTCCGGCGCCGCCGCCTCCCCACCAGGGGCCTCGGTCGACCACCCACTGCCCTCCGCCGGCGGAGTATCGATGGCTGCCGGATGCGCCAACTCCAGCGCGATCATTGACTGGGCGATCTGCCGCTCCGCTGCCACCAGCGCGTCATAGTGCGGCACGATCGGCTGCAACTGCGCGATCACCTCCTCGATGCGGATTTTCTCCGCCTCGAGATTCGCCAGCGTGATCTTCACTTGCTGCGTGCGCTGCTCCAGTTGTGACAAGAACTCGTCGCTCACATAGTCCTCCCGGCCCGTCTCGCTGCCTTTGCTGCTCTGCGTTGCAGGATCGCGCTTCGGCCGCGAGGTTTCAAGAGGATCATCGACGTTCTGATCGCCCTTCGACAGAGATGTAACACCCCCGTCACGCTTCGGCCGGTCGTGTTCTGTTGTATTTGTGCGCGGCGCGAAGAGCGTGAATACGACGAACGACCAGATCTCGGCTATGATCGCCGCCAGAGCTCGGCCTACCGCCCGTCCCCCGCCGTCTGCCCGCTCCGCCATACCCTCCCCACAGCTAACGGCTTACGGCTACAGCTAAGAGCTAAGAGCCGCTTGCAGCCGGGCTTCGGCCTCAAGATCGTGGTCAACCATCATCTCGATCAATTCCTTAAAGGAGACCTCTGGTGACCACCCCAGCTTCGCCTTCGCCTTGCGCGGGTCGGCGATCAGCAGGTCTACCTCGGCTGGCCGCATGAACTGCGGATCGCTGCGGATGTAGTCTTCCCAGTTCAGCCCCACCCGCTCGAAGGCGATCTGCGCGCACTCCTTGATCTGGTGCGTCTCGCCGGTGCCGATGACATAGTCGTCAGCGCCGTCCTCCTGCATCATCAGGTGCATGGCCTTCACGTAGTCGCCGGCGAAGCCCCAGTCTCGCTTGGGCTCCATGTTGCCCATGACCAGTTCCTTCTGTAGTCCCAGTTTGATGCGCGCCGCCCCGATCGTGATCTTTCGCGTCACGAACTCCGGCCCGCGCCTCGGCGATTCGTGATTGAACAAGATGCCGCTGCACGCGTGGATGTTGTAGCTCTCGCGGTAGTTGATCGTGATGTAGTGCGCGTACGCCTTCGCCACGCCGTACGGGCTGCGCGGGTGGAACGGCGTCTCCTCGTTTTGGGGCGTCTGGCGCACCTTGCCGAACATCTCGCTGCTCGACGCCTGGTAGAACTTGATCCCCTTGGCCGACTTCCCGCGCGAACCCGACGCCCCTGTTGTCAGTCGAATCGCCTCGAGCAGCCGCAGCGCGCCCAGCCCCGTGATCTCGCCCGTCAACTCCGGTTGGTTCCACGAAAGTGCCACAAAGCTAATCGCCGCGAGGTTGTACACCTCGTCCGGCTTGGTCTTCTGGATCACCTGCATCAGCGACGCCTGATCCAGCAGGTCACCCTCGACGATGTGCACGTCAGGCAGCGTCCGCTCGATGTGCTGGCGCTTTGGATTGTTCTGCCCCCGGATCAGCCCGTACACCTCGTACCCGTTCGCGAGCAGATGCTCCGAAAGGTAGCTGCCGTCCTGTCCTGTGATCCCCGTAATAAATGCGCGCGGCATCCCGGCCTCCTCCACACTCGATGTCTGCTGGCAAAGGATAACGGATGCCCCACACCGCGCTCACGATGGCGCCGCTACACAGGCCCGTCGCCAATGCCCCGAGTCTGGACCCTGGTTGCCGGATGGGTGATTGCCCTGAACGTCCCGGCAGCCGCCAGTCGCCGGGCTCTGGCTCTATCACTCTGAGTCGAAGACCTGACGGCTGTCACGGCCTGCGAAGAATCGTCTGCCGGCGGCTTCCAGTGTTCATTTCATGGCGGTTGATGTCGAGCGCGGGGCACGGAGGGTTACGATGAACTTCGCCATATTCATCTGACCTGCTCTCTGCCCCGCCGGTATGGGTACTTGTTAGAGCGAAACACGAGCATGGGGGCAGCGTTTGAAGCTGTATGGCAGATACGGCCGCCTGGCGCGCTCTGCAAAGGACGCAAGACACACCGAAGCGCGGGCCAACCCGCCGGACAGGAGAGGACGACCGAATGACCAGGATGATTGCGGTGACCGGCGGCGCGGGGTATCTAGGCGTGAACCTTGTTGAACAACTCGTCGCCCGCGGCGAGCGCGTGCGGGTCCTCGATCGCTTCTTCTGGGGCAAGCTCGGCCTCGAAGAACTGCCCGGCGTGGAGTTGATCTCGCGAGACGTGCGCGAACTCCAGGATGGCGACTTGGACGGCGTCGATGCCGTCTGTCATCTGGCCGGCCTCTCCAACGACCCGACAGCCGACCTCGACCCACGCGCCAACTGGGAAATGAACATGGTGGCGACGAAGGAACTGGCCGACGCCGCGATTCGCATGGGCGTCCGGCGCATCACTTTTGGGTCCAGCGGCAGCATCTACGACGGCGCCGGTTCGGACCAGATCCTCGACGAAGATGCCGACGTGCATCCCCTCGGCCCGTACTCCGAGTCGAAGTATGCCGCCGAGCGCGCGCTGCTGGCCGTGCAGGACAAGATCGAAGTCGTCCTCCTCCGGCAGGGCACCGTCGGCGGATACAGCCGCCGGATGCGCTACGACCTCGTCGTCAACACCTTCCTCAAGGACGCCCTGCTGAAGAAGCACCTGTTCCTCCACGAGGGCGGGTTCATGTACCGTCCCCTGGTCGACGTGCTCGACGTCGCGATGGCCCACATCGTTTGCATCGACGCCCCCGCCGACAAGGCCGCCGGCCATGTGCTCAACGTCGTGCAGGACAACTACCAGGTCAAGCAGTTGGCAGAGATCATCGCCGAGGCCGTAAAGCCCTTGGTTGGCGAGATCCAACTCTCCCACGCTCCGGCCACCGGTCGCATCCGTGACTATCGCGCTTCCAACGACCGCATGACCGCGGCGACCGGCTTCACGCCGCGGCGAACGCCCGTCGAGAGCGTCGCCAGCGTGCTGCAACACATCGGCGAGGTCGACCCGCAGGAACTGACGCACCCGCGGCACTACAATCTGCGGTGGATGCAAATCCTGACGGAAGTGCATGAGCTGCAGCGTGGATATGAGCGGGTGTTCTAGAGTTCACAGCGTTCAGTTGTCAGCAGACAGTTAGAGAGGGCGGAGCAAGAGCTCCGTCCTCTTTGCTCTGACCGAGAAGGGCGTAACGACCTACTACTGAAATTCCTTCATCGCCCGGACGGCAGCGGCAGAGAAGGCGACATCGTCAAGGGGTGGGTGGATGAGGCCGGCGCGGACGTCGCGGAAGCAGCGTTCGACCGGGTTGGCCTCCATCAGTCCGAACCCACCGGTGATGCGCAGGGCCAGATCTGTGATGCGGACGGCGTTGTTCGTGGCGTGGTACTTCACCAGCGGCACCTGTGCGGCCACCTGCTCTCGCGCAACGACGCCTTCGGTCCAGTCGCGGGCGGTGTCGAAGATCAGGCGGCGGGCGGCGAACAGCAGCGCCTCGATCTCGCCGAGCTTGGCGCGCACGGCCGGCAGGTCGCCGATCGGGTGCCCGAGATTCGACGGCACACGCGTAGCCGCGAATCGCGCCGCGAAATCACGGGCGGCGACAGCGATGCCGATGTAGGTAGCGGCAAACGGGAGTCCGTGCCACGGCGCTACTTCGAGTGGCGGGACATACCGCTCTCCATTCGGCGCGATGCGGATAACATCATCGTCCGGCACGAGCACGCCGTTGAAGACGATGTCGTGGCTGGCGGACTCGCGCATGGCGAGCGCCTGCCATGTGGAATCGATGGTCACTCCGGGCGCGTTGCGGCGCACAAGGAATTGGCCGAGATGCTCGGGCATGCCGTCCGCCCGCACGGTGGCGCCTACGGCGTAGTGCGTAAGATAGGGCGCCGCGGTTGACCACGACTTTCGGCCGTCGACGCGCCAACCGCCTTCAGTGCGCGTCGCGGTGGTGGCGTGCAGGCCGCCGCGGGCGGGGGAGCCAAGCTCTGTCTCGGCCTGGCAGTTGTTGATGAACCAGCCGTGCTCGACGCTATCGCGAAGGAAACGCTCGAGGCGTTCCGGCTGCCACATCGCGGACACCAGTGATCCGCCGAGGTACTGCAGGTGCATGTTGGCGGCGAGCCCGGCCGATCCGAGCGCCCGTGACACCTTCTCCTGGGCGATGCAGACATCGAGGATAGTCGCGCCAAGGCCCCCGAGTGGCTCCGGAACGATCGTCCGAAGGTAGCCGGAGTTCCGCAGATCGCCGATGCAAGCTGCAAGGAGCGCTTCGCCTTCGAGGCCGCTCTCGACGAGCACGGCAATGCGCCGGGCTGCGTCATCGGCGACGGCGACGATGCGGGGGTTGGCGAGATGGTCAAAGGAATCCACGGGAGCAGCGTATCAATCCCCAGCGTGATAGACGCAGCCCTACTTCGATCGCTCGCGGCGGAACACCGCTTCTTGCGCCACCGATGCAACGTGCGTGCCGTCGCGGGTATAGAACTGGCGGTAGGAGAGGGCGCGGGCCGAGTGGGCGACCGGGTTCTCGGTGACCATGAGGATCCAGTCGTCCCAGCGGATGGGTCGATGAATCCAGATCGCGTGGTCGAGGCTGGCGGAGGCCTTGCCGCTCATGCCCTCCCAGCCGTACCGGCGCTCGATGCCGTTGAACGACCCGGCGTCGCTGACGTACACGATAGCGGCGCTGTGGATCTGCGGGTCGTCGGGCAGGGGAGCGCGGACACGCCCCCACTCCTGGACGGTCGTCGTTTCGCCGGGCTTTGCGACGATGTCGGGCGGCTGCGGGAGGCGCCACTCGAACGGACCGAGCGGCCAGAGGCTGCCGTCGGGGTTTGGGTACGCGAGGCGCGCGTCCTGCAATGTGTTGGGGTCGGGCGCGACCGGCATTGGCTCCTGGTGCGAAATGCCCTCCTCGGGGTGAACGAAGGAGACGGTGACGTCACAGATCGGGACGCCCTCCTGTCGCACGAGGACCCGCCGAGCGGTGAAGGTTCGGCCATCGCGGACACGTTCAACGCTATATTCGATCGTGGCATCGGGCCGGCCAGCGCGAAGGAAGTAGGCGTGCAGGGAATGCAGCGTCGGGTCAGGCGCGGTGCGACCAGCGGCGAGCGCGGCCTGCCCGATCACCTGTCCGCCGAAGAGGCGTCCCTCTGTGCGGTCGGGCTCGCCGACAAACCAGTCGTGGCCGACGCGTTGGACATCAAGGTTCCTCGCAAAGCGCGCTACTTCTTCTTCGACGACTTGCTCTTCGGAAGGAACCACGGACTACTTCCCTTGGTTGAAGATGGGTTGGCGCTTGGCCATGAAGGCGGCGACAGCTTCTTTGTGGTCAGGCTCGGTCTGGCGTTCGCGGATGCTGTAGGACTCCGTCGTGACGACCTTGCGGAGATCGGACTCCGTAGCGTGGGCGTGGAGCATGCGCTTCGCCGCCCAGATGGCGTCGCGTGGGTTGGCGGCGATCTCTTCGGCGAGCTTGAAGGCTTCGGGCATGAGTTGGTCAGGCTCGACGAGGCGGTCGACGATGCCGCGCTGCAGTGCTTCGTCGGCGTCGATGATGCGGCCGGTGAGGGTCATGAAGAGCGCGTTGGGGAGGCCGGCAACGAGGGGGAGATACCGCGTGCTACCGCACTCCGGTGTCAGGCCGACTTTCACGAAGCGGGCGGAGAACCGGGCGGCGGTGGAGGCGATGCGGATGTCGCAGGCCAGGGTGAAGGTGAGCCCGACGCCGACGCTGGCTCCGTTCACCGCACAAATGGTGGGCTTGGCGCGGGCGAGGGTGATGGGCACCTCGGGGCTGCCGCCTTCGTACAGGAGCTTCGAGGGGCGCGGAGTGTCGGGGGCGGCCTTGATGCCGCTGTCCCAGGCGCCGATGTCGGCCCCGGCGCAGAAGCCGCGGCCGGCGCCGGTGATCACGATGCATCCCGTCCCCGGTTCGGTCGAGGCGGTGTTGATCGCCTCGATGAACTCGAGTTCCATCCTGGCGGTCCAGGCATTCAGGCGCTCCGGGCGGTTGAGGGTGATGAGGACGACGGGGCCGCGATTTTCGTAGAGGATCTGCTGGAAGTCAGGCATGATTTTCTCCGTTTGAAAGGAACCACCGATTTCCACAGATTGTCACAGATAGGGGTACGAGTGTCGATTCAGCTCCGACTCTGTAACATCCTCCGTCCCGCGTCCTATACTGACACCCATGCCAGACCCTGAACGACTCATCCTCATAGACGGGCATAGCCTGATCTACCGCTCGTTCTTTGCGTTCCAGGGGAGCCGGAACCAGGGGGCCGTGGAGTTCACGGTGCGCCGGACGGGCGAGATCGTCACGGCGGTGTACGGGTTCACCAGCGTCTTCCTCAGCATCCTCGACGACCTGAAGCCGGAATACGCGGCGATCGCCCTCGACGCACCCGCGAAAACCTTCCGGCACGAGAAGGACGACACGTACAAGGCTACGCGATCGGCGATGCCCGACGAGCTCAAGCGGCAGTCCAAGCGCATCCGCGAGGTCATCGAGGCCTTCAACATGCCGACCTTCGAGGTGCCGGGCTTCGAGGCGGACGATGTCATCGGGACGCTCGCGAAGCAGGCGAAGGCGCGGGGAGTGCCCGTGACGATCGTCACGCTGGACACGGACCTCCTGCAGCTCGTCGAGGAGGGCGTCGATGTGTATCTCTACCGCCCGTACATGAAGGGCCAGCAAGCGATCACATACGACGTGGCTGGCGTCAACGAAAAGTATGGGTTCGGGCCGGAACTGGTGCCCGACTTCAAGGGGCTGAAGGGCGACGCTTCCGACAACATCCCCGGGGTGCCCGGCATCGGCGATAAGACGGCGACGAAGCTGCTGCAGGAGTTCGGCGGCGTCGACGAGATCTATCGCCGGATCGATGATGTCATGCCGGAGAAGCTGCGCGAGAAGTTGAAGGAGTGGGAGCCGCAGGCGCGCTTCAGCCGCGAGATGGCGACCATCACCCGCGAAGTTCCGTCGGAGCTGGCGATCGAGGCCTGCCGACTGCGCGGATTCGACCGGGCGAACGTGGAGGAGCTGTTTCACTCGTTGGAGTTCCGGAGCCTGATTCCAAGGCTCCCGGCGTCGCTCGGGAGCGAAGTCGTTGGAGCGCGGGTGCCCTCACCCGCGAAATCGTCGGCCAAAACAAAGGCCCTCGAGCAAACCGACTACCGGACGATTACCTCCAAGAAGGATCTGGCCGCACTCGTGAAGGAGGCGAAAGCCACGGGGCGGATCGCTGTGCATGTCGAGAACAGCGACGGGAACGGAATGCGGGGGCTGCTCGTCGGCCTGGCGGTCGCGACGGCAGCGGGATCGGCAGCGTACATTCCGGTCGGGCACAATCCGGAGCTTGATGCGGCAGCGCAGCTCTCGGTCGAGGACGTGCTGGCGGCGCTAAAGCCAGTCCTTGAGGACGCGAGGGTCCCGAAAGTCACGCACAACGGTCACTTCGACTTCCTCGTGCTGGCGAACCACGGTGTGCTGATGCGGGGGATGCGGTTCGACACGATGATCGCCGCATATCTGCTAGGCGAGTCGAACATGTCGATCCAGTCGCTGGCGTTCGACCGGCTGAAGATGAAAATCCCGCTGCTGATCGACATCATCGGCCGCGCCGGCAAGAAGCAAGTCACGATGTCTGCGATCGCGACAGATGTGGCGTGCGACTACTGCTGCCGCCAGGCTGACGCGCAGTTGCAGGCAGCGGATTTGCTTGCCGAAGAGCTGAAGGCGCGAAACCTGTGGCCGCTGTTCGACGATGTCGAGATGCCGCTGATGCGCGTGCTATCCGGGATGGAGCTGACCGGCGTCGCTGTCGATCCGGCGCCGTTGGTCGAGATGTCGCGGGAGATGCACACGGAGCTGCAGGAGATCGAGCGGGAAATCTTCGCGGAGGTGGGGCACGAGTTCAACATCGGGTCGCCGCAACAGCTCTCGCAGGTGTTGTTCGACGAACTGGGGCTGCCGAAAACGCGCAAGACGAAGCTCGGATACACGACGGACGCTACGGCGATGGACCAGCTGCGAGGCGTCCACCCAGCTGTCGACCTGGTTCTGCGTCACCGCGGCATTTCGAAGCTGAAGGGTACGTATGTCGATGCGCTGCCGGCGCTGATCAATCCGAAGACCAAGCGCATTCACACCACGTTCAACCAGACCACGGCGGCGACGGGACGGCTGTCATCGAACGATCCAAATCTACAAAACATCCCCGTGCGGACGGGATACGGGAACCGGATCCGGACCGCGTTCATCGCCCGGGACATCGGCAAAGAGCCGATGTTGCTGGCGGCGGACTACTCGCAGATCGAGCTTCGGATCATGGCGCACCTGTCGCAGGATCCGGCGCTGATCGAGGCGTTTTCCAACGACGAGGACATTCACGCGGCGACCGCGGCCAGCGTCTTCGGCGTACCGTTCGATGAGGTAACGTCGGAGCAACGGCGGCGGGCGAAGGTGTTCAACTTCGGCGTGCTGTACGGGCTCAGCGAGTTTGGCCTCTCGACGAAGGAGCATATTTCGCGCGAGGAGGCGGCGACCTTCATCCGCCGCTACTTTGAGAAGTACGAGAAGGTTAAGGGCTGGCGCGACGGCACGATCGAGAAGTGCAAGAAGGACGGTTACGTCGAGACCCTGATGGGCCGCCGGCGCTATATTCCGGAGATCAAGTCGCCGAACTTCCAGATACGCGCGTCGGGCGAGCGGATGGCGATCAACATGCCGGTGCAGGGCACGGCGAGTGACATCATCAAGGTGGCGATGAACCGCATCGATGAGGAGATCGCCGAGCGGAGGCTGGTGTCGCGGATGATTTTGCAAGTACACGACGAGCTGATCTTCGAAGGCCCCCGCGCCGAGATCGATGAGGTGCGGGATCTATGTCTCCGCCTGATGCCGAAGTCACTAGATCTTGTTGTGCCGCTCAAGATCGACATCAAGACCGGCACGTCGTGGGGCGAGCTGGAAGTCGCGCGCGGCCCGCTGCTGTCAGAGGAAGAGGCCGAGCTCGCGTTTGCGGAGGCGGGGTAATCACGGGCGGGACGATTGCGCGGTGACGTTTCACTGTGAACCGCGAACCACCAACTGTAAACTCCACCATGCCCGAACTTCCTGAAGTCGAGACGCTGCGCCGCGATTTGGAGGCGCGCGTCATCGGAAGCACCATCATCTCCTGCCGGGTGTCGGAGGACGCGCCGCGGTTGGTGCAGCTGATGACGCGGGAGGCATTCTGTGCGTCGTTGACGGGAAGGCGCATCGCGGGGCTGCGGCGGCGCGGGAAGTACCTCATTGTCGATCTCGACGACGAGCGGGTGTGGGTGATGCACCGCGCCATGTCGGGCAATGTGCTGTGGCGCGCGGTCGACGCCCCGCCCGATCCCTGGGTGCGCGCGACATTCGTGCTTGACGATGGCCACGAACTGCGCTGGGCGGACTTGCGCAAATTCGGGAAGATGTGGCTCGTCGAAGACGCGACGATGGTGATGGAGACGCTGGGGCCGGAGCCGATGGAGGCCGCGTTCACCCCACAGGTGCTGCGGGCGCGCGCAGGCAAGCGTGGCGCGCCGATCAAGTCGGTGCTGTTGGATCAGTCCGTCGTGGCGGGCGTGGGCAACATCTACTCGGACGAAGCGCTGTACCTCGCGAAGATTCACCCGCTGCGGCCCGCGAACAAACTGAAGCCCGGCGATTGGGTGCGGCTGCATGCGGGCATTGTGGAGGCGCTGCGGATGGGCATCGACGCGCGCGGCAGCAGCATGGGGACCTCGCTACGGGATCATGTGAACCTCGACGGCGACCCCGGGCGCAACCAGGAGACGGTGAAGGCGTACGGCCGCGATGGCGAGCCGTGCTTCAGGTGCGGAAGACTGATGCGACGCCTGGTCGTCGGTGGCCGGAGCGCGGTCTTCTGTCCGAAATGCCAGCCGGCCCCGCGAGGCGCGACGAAGAGGGCGGCACCCAAGCGCAAGACGAAAGGGACGCTCCAGTCTCGTTCGGCGCTCGGGTAACGTTCCTCGCGCGCCAATCTCGCCAGCTTTCTTGACTTCGCTCATCGCAAGCGCGACGCTGGCGAGGTGACTGAGCAGCGCTCGATTGAAGAGACGTGCCGGGACTGTGGCAAGCCGTTGTCGTTCCACACGGGCGAGACGCGTGCGGTGCGCTGCACGGCCTGCTTCGATACGTTTCTCGTCGCCCGTGATACCGATTTCCTCGAAAGCTATGGCCAGCTTGGCGTGACGTCGCGGCGCATCGTGGCGGAGACGTGCCTGCGGGCGCTTGTGCTGGAATCGCCTCCACACCGCAAAGTGCTGGCGATGCAGATCCTCGAGCAGTATGTACAGTCGGCGGGTGACATGATCGGGCTGTACTACGCGCTGAAGCAACGTGGCCAGCAGCCGGTGATGCGGGCGATGCTCGACTTCAAGATCGATCGGGCTACCGCTATGACGTTCTTTCAGGAGATCGCCACCACGCCACCAGACGAGATGCTTGGAGCGATCGGCCTCCCGATGCCGGATCAGATTGCCGACAAGTGCCCGTCGCTGTCGAAGTCGGACGTGCGCGATCTGCGCCTCCAGATGACGCGGATGCTGGGTGACGTGAAACGCATCAGCGACATGGGCGAAGGGGTGATGTTGGCGCTGGCCCAGGCAGCGGGCGAACGGCGCGGTGGCGCGGCGATTACCAACCAGTCGGCCTGGTTGGATAACATCGGCCTGCGCCCGAATCAAGTAGCAGCCATCTCCATCGATGAGCAGCGGCGGACGGTGAATATCGCCGCGATCTCCGTCGACGAGAAGCGGTTGGAGAACATTGTCAGCGCGATTGGAGCGATGACGCACGTTTCCAGCACGCTGATCTACGGGACACTGACGATGCTCCAGGAACAGGAGCGCCGGGAAGGGGGAGCGGGCGGGAAGGCACGGCGCAGCGGGTAGTTGTGAGTGCAACAAGGGTTTCGTTAGAATCACGCCATGGTGCGAACGGCTGTCGACAGCGAACGGATGGCTGCGTGGGAAGCGTTTCTCGTCGCGCACGCGGCGGTCACGGAGATCCTGGATCATGAGCTTGTCTCCGAGCGGGAGATGCCGCTGCCGTGGTACGACGTGCTCATTCACCTTCACGACCGCGGCGGGCGTGCCCGGATGCAGGAACTGGCGGTCTCGATCCTTTTTAGCAAGAGCGGACTCACCCGGCTCGTAGACCGCATGGAGAAGGCGGGCGCGGTCGCTCGGGAGTCGTGCCCGCAGGATCTGCGCGGCACCTATGCAGTCATCACGCCGGCGGGACGCCGGCTGCTGCAACGCGCCCGGCCGATTCATCATCGGGGCATCGACGAGCACTTCGCTCAGCACCTGACCGACGCGGAGGCCCGGGCGATCCAGTCGAGCATGCGCAAGGTCATCCACGCGCTTCGACCGGATGGCGATGGTGGTTAGCAACTAACAGATTCCCGGCCAAGGCTCAGGACATTCCGGAACTGCGCTCCCGAACCGGACGATTACCTCGTTGAACTGCACCGCGCGGGCTGAAAGGCCCGCGCTACGAGGCGCTCCCTCTCTTCAGCACCCCGTCACACCTTCCAGCGCACGATCGTGTCGAAGTTGTCGAGCGCGGTGCGGTCTTCCGAGGTGATGCCGCGGAGGGGCTTGTCGGCGAGCTTTTGGCGGACGAAGTAGGCGGCGACGATGGCCTTGCGCCCGCGCCCTTTGTGCTCCAATTCCCACGCCGCTTCTTCGACGAGCAGGGCGGCCTGCACGACGTCGGCCATGAAGGCGGTGAGACGGCGGGCCTGCAGCAGGCGGAGGTCCTGCGGGGCCTTGTCTAACCAGGCGATCGCTTCCTTGCATTCATCGACTGATTGTCCCACTTGCGTCGCCGTGGCGGTGAGGGAGGGATGTTCGGCGGTGCCTAGGGCCTCCTCGACGCGGGCGAAGAGGGCTTCGTCGGCGTGTTCCTTCTGCATGCTCCGGAGGACGTCGAGGCAGATGATGTTCTCGGTGCCCTCCCAGATCGGGTGACACTGGGCATCGCGGAGCTGGCGGGCGACGGGCCAGTTCTCGATGTAGCCGTTGCCGCCGTGCATCTCGACAGCCTGCGAGGCGAGTTCGACGCCCTTGCGGGCGCAGCGGAACTTCGCCAGCGGGACAAGGATGCGGTAGAGGCGGCGGGACTCCTCGTCTTTCCGGCCGCCGGCCTCGGCCGCTTCGAAGGCGAGGGCGCATCCCGCTTCCACTTCGACCGCCATGTCGACGAGCGTCTCTCGCACGAGGGGGTAGTCGGCGATTAGCTGTCCGAAGGCCTCACGGTGGTGGGCGTAGATGGCCGCTTCCATAAAGGATCGCCGCATGATGCCGAGGCCCATCAGGGCGACGCCGAAGCGTGAGCCCTGGACCATCTCCATCATGCGGTTGATGCCGCGGCCGTCGCGGGCGGCCGCGTCAGAGTGTGCGGCCGGCGAATCAGCAGCATCGCTTTCCGAAGAACGCGCGGGCTGAAGGCCCGCGCTACGTGGCGAAGAGGGGCGATCGGCGTCGGCGGATAGTTCGCGGCCCATGAGGTAGGCCTCGGCGTCGACGAAGTCGACTTCGCCGGTGGGGACGGACTTGGTCCCGAGCTTGTCTTTGAGGCGGCGGATGTGGGCGCCGTTTCGGGTGCCGTCGCGGCGCCACTTGGGCACCATGAAGGTGGCCAGACCGGCGAGTCCTTCGCGGCCGTCTTCCGGGCGGGCGAGGGTGAGGATGGCCTCGGCGTCGAGGTTGGAGCAGAACCACTTGGCGCCGTTGATGCGCCAGGTGCCGTCGGCCGCCCTGGCAGCGGTGCACTCGCTGGAGGCGAGGTCGCTGCCGCCGCGGATCTCGGTCATGAACATGCCGCCGGCCCAGGCCTCGCCGTACTCCATCGCCGTGAGGTGGGGGAGGAAGAGGTCCTTGATGTGCGGCGGGGCGTGGCGGTTGATGACGCCGGCGGCGCTGGAGGTCATGCCGATGCCGCAGGCGAGGCCGGTGTCGCACTGGTTGAGCAGGTAGAGGAAGCCGGTCTGCACGACGGGCGGGATGTGGCCGGCGCTGGTCGCGCGCGCCTCTTCGGCCCAGCGGAGGCCGAGGAAGCCGTTGTCCCAGAGGTCGCGCTTGTTGTCGAGGGCGCTCTGGTGGTGAACGATTTCGTTGATTTCGACGTCCCATTGGTCGTACTTCTCGAGGCGCGGGGGATTCTTGTCGGTGAGCTCTGAGCGGGGGGCGATGCGCTGGCCCATGACGGCGCCCATGTTGGCGAGATGCTTGCCGGCGAAGGCGCGGTCGTCCTTGTGGGCGAGGCGCTCGACGAGCTGGCGGAGGTTGGGGTCGGCGGCCCACCAGTCGAGGCCGATGGCGGAATCGATATTGGTGTAGTCGATGGACGAGGCATCGTCGGTGTGGGTGGAGTGCGTAGGAGCTGTCATGGTGGGCCTCGGTCAGATTCCAGAAAAAACGGTGCGAAAAAAAGTTTCCGAATAATAACGTGTCAACGATGTAATTGGTCAACTAGTACGACGCGGGAACGATCCACCACGGACCCCAAGCCCGGGCAGGCAGAGGACACAGAGCGCACAGAGTGGTGCGGGTTCAGCTTAGGACAACTCTGCGACAGATGTTGTCGTCTGGGAGACAGGATACGGGAGGGGTGGAGGGAACTCCTAGCGGGGAATGTCACTCTTTCGAAAGTTTCGTGGGCGACGAGCGGCGGTTGTTCACACTCGCAGGGTGCGGGTAGATTCTTCGCGGGGGCTCAGAATGACATAACACCAAATCGGTTGGCCACGAGTCGCGGACCCCTGATCGTGGCCGTCAGGTTTTGGGCGCGCACCGGAGATGGACGCAGTCGGGCATGCCGCAGCATGCCCCTACAAGGGACAGCTCTCTCATTCGACAGGCGTGCGGGCGCGTGGGTGTACACATGGATGCCACTGCGCCCGCAGGACTCTGAATCATGCCGAGCCTAGCGCCTTCTCCCAGCGCGTTGACCAGGCGGAAAGCGGCGACAGGGCAGAAACGAGTTCGCGGCCCAGATTCGTGAGGGCGTAACCGTCGCCGGGCACAAGCTCTACGATGCCTGATTCGGTCAGCTCGCGCAGGCGGGCGTTGAGGACGCTGGGGGAGATGTCGTCGGCGCGGGCGCGGAGCGCGCGGAACGAGAGCGCCTCTTCTCGGAGTTCCCAGAGCAATCGCAGCATCCAGCGTCTACTGAGCAGATCGAGCAGGGCCATGATCGGTCGGCCGGACTTTGAACCGCGAACAGACTTGCCAGGGCGCGGTCCAGGCATACGCAACGCCTCGGGTTCTTGCTTGCGCTACGGAAACCGTAGCGGATACGCTGGTGCTACGGAAATAGTAGCATAGACGCATGAGGAGCCCAACATGACGATACCTGCCGGCACTACGCCCCGGATCGCCCCACTGGAACCGCCTTTCGACGAGGTGACCGCTGAAGGTCTCCGGAAGATGATGCCGCGTGGCACGCCTCCTGAGGCCGCGCTGAAGCTGTTTCGCACGTTCCATCGCAACCCGGGGTTGGCCAACGCCATGGGTGGCCTGGGCGGCCACGTGTTGGGCCGGCGGATGGGCATTGGCCTTCGCGATCGCGAGCTCGCCATTCTCCGCGCCTGCGCGCGCTGTGGATGTGAGTATGAGTGGGGCGTACACGTTGCGTACTTCTCGGAGAGGGCGGGCCTGGATCAAGAGCAGGTGACGGCAACCGTACATGGCAGCGCTGACGATGGTTGCTGGTCCGAGACGGACGCTCTGGTCATTCGGCTGGTGGACGAGTTGCACGACAACGCAGAGATATCGGACGCGCTTTGGGAAGCGTTGACGCACCACTGGAGCCACGCGCAGATTATGGAACTCATGTTGGTTGGCGGGTGGTATCACGCAATCAGCTTCATCGCGAACGGGGCGCGGGTCGACCGCGAAGAGGGAGCGTCACGCTTCCCGGCTGCTAACACGTAACCCGTGCCGGCCTTACCCTGCGCGAGATGGATGAACTGTTGAAGTACGGGGGGTTGTTGGTGGCGGGGTTCGCGGCGGGGGCGATCAACGCTGTCGCTGGTGGGGGGTCGCTGATCAGCTTTCCGGCGCTGATTGCGGCGGGGTATTCGTCGAAGGAGGCGAACGTCACGAATACGGTGGCGCTGTGGCCGGGGTACGTGGGCGGGTCGCTGGGGTATCGGGCGGAGTTGCGGGGGCAGGGGGGCCGGCTGCTGCAGCTGGCGATTCCGAGCATGGCGGGGGCGCTGGTGGGGTCGGTGGTGCTGCTGGCGACGCCCGACGGGGCCTTCGATGTGGCGGTGCCGTTCCTCATTCTGTTCGCGTGCCTGATCATGGCGCTGCAGGAC
>CXWL01010500.1_pt1 | contig 45766 bp, 38 predicted proteins | sample 590931 | NCBI WGS metagenome assembly CXWL01 (sample SAMEA3498368, study PRJEB10139) | groundwater metagenome | biome: water well; material: biofilm material | place: Germany | collected 2015-04-27 | reverse complement strand
GCCCGATTAGAGCGAGAGAAATTGGCTACAGAAGCAAAACTCTAACTATGGCCCTCAACAGACCTTACCAACAGCACGGTGATAAAGAAAATTCGTTGTACTTCAACGAGTTTCTCGAGAAAATCTACGATTGGCGTGATCGTGTCGGCCTCGTCGATCTGGTCCGAGAAATGCACTCAATCGTTATTGAGGTTGACGAAGCTGATAGACACGCCTACATCGAGGAGCTTATGCTCATGACCCCCTACGTTTTCGCCAAGAGTTATGAAAACGAGCACTTTATCTATTCTCTCCTCGAGATCAGTTCCGAAAATCCCGCGACCATTATCCGTAGCCGGAAGCACCGTGATCAATCGAAGATCATGTTCATGAACCAGTTGGCGCCAGTTGCCTTTCAGAAACCCTATACTCGCTACATCGGTGAAGTTTATCGTGTGACGGATCTCAAGAAACTCTATGAGATTTTGCAAAAAGCCGGTGTAGAGTTCGACACCGATGGCATCGTTACGGGTTCGAAGACCAAGTTTATTCGAACGGTGCCTTCTCAGTTTACCTGGAATACGGTTGCCTACATCGAATATCCGGAGGGAAAACGTCAATACTATCTCGAACAATTTTCCGATCATCCCGAAGATCCCCACTGGTTCAAAAAAGTTCGTGACATCAAAAGGAAGCAAGCCGAGCTGGGCATCGCTGCACTCATCCAGCCCATTGATCATCTTGCCACTCGTGTTCTCCATCAGGACCGCGAACATGCTCTTTTGGAGTATGTGAAACTCACGTCGTATTATTTCTGGGGTGCCTATGAAATAGCTGACCAAAATTCTTCCACCAATGTCACCCGATCAGCTCATGATTACCCTGAGTTCAAGTCTCCCGCACGAGTCTTCACGGCCGCCAACACCCCTCATTATGTTGATCACATCGTGAATCTTCCATCTCCCACAGAATCCTTTGTCTTGAATTACGGTAAGCGTATGCATCATATCGCCTATGGGGTAGCAGACAATAATCCTGGTCAGCAGTACGACAGTGTGGACTTCGTGGTTGATCGTCTCAAAGAAAATGGCATCGAATTTCTTCTTCAGGTTATTGGCTCTTCTGAAGAGGGCTTGAAGCAAATCTTCTCCCGTACTTCGAAGCATTCGCTTCTTATCACTGAATACGTCCAACGCTTCAATGGTTTCCAGGGTTTTTTCACCAAGAAAAATGTGGCCTTTCTCACCAAGGCGGCCGGTGAGGATGTGGAGCTCAAGAAAAAAAAGCAAGTTGGAGAAGGTGATATTTTCGACTAATCACCAGGCTTCGACATGAACCTGTCCACGTTGGAACCCAAGGGTGAAGAGCTTTTCCCTGGTCGATTTCACCATGGCTGGGGGGCCACAAATGAAACATTGGGTTCCCGTGACAGGCTCACCAATGGTTGGTGTGAGATGTTCGGTGATATAACCGTCTTTTCCATACCAGGGCGTCGTCGTCTTTTCGCTGACGCTCGCGACTATCGTCAAACGCTGATCTTTAGCATAGGCTTCCAATTCTTCACGAAACAAAAAATCCGCTATATTACGGAAGCCGTAGAAGAGTTGCAGGTCATAGCTAGTCTTCGTAGTTAAGCTTTTTTGGATCACGCCGCGTAGCGGGGAAATACCTACCCCACCTGCGATCAGAACTAATTTCTGACACTTCTCTGGAAGGCTGAGAAACCCAAAGCGCCCGAAAGGACCTTTGAGATCAAATTGGTCGCCGGCCTCGAGGTGATTGATCAGGCTGGACATTTGTCCGTGGGGTTCGATACGCACTACAAATTCCAATTGTTTCGTGGTGGAAAAACTTGCTACGGAATAAGAACGCTCGACATACTCTCCGCTTGGACACTTCAATCGGAGCATAAAGAACTGCCCGGGCTCGTGAGGAATTTTTTCCTGAAGTTCAACGGTGAGATGTCGGACATGATCCCCGATGAGAATGTTCTTCAGGACAGTGGCGGATTGATAGGCAGGGGTATTCATGGGAATTAGTCAAACTGACGGCTTTTAGTAGGGGAGCCTATTATAAGGGATTAGAGTGTTCGAACGCTAATTTTTCATCACATTCCCTATCGGTCGATGTTCTAGGGGTCTTGATGCTTCCGTGTTAATGGTCAGTTTGCTGGCAAGTTTGTTGAGGAGTCGTTGTGATTCTTCTACCTCATCGACCCGGATATAGGCCGTACTGGCGAGAGAATGATTATCGACCAGATAAAACGACTTAATGTTGATATTGTTTTCGCCGAGGATAGTCGTGATTTCCGCCAAGCCACCGATCCTGCTGGCGACATCGACCTCCAGGATGTCGGTCAAGGAGATCATGTCGATATTCATCTCTCGCATGACTTTTTCTGCGAGATCCGTCTGATTCACGATGACCATGACCAAAGATTGCAGTGAGCCTTCGTAGACTTGCATTCCATTAATATTGATGTCCGCCTTTGCGAGGCGGCTGGAAAGATTCGCAACAATTCCCGGCTTATTGTCCAGATAGCAGGATATTTCGGTAACAATTCGAGCGCGCATGGGTAGTGGCGAGATGAACGGTCCGAAGCGGAACCGCTACAGGCGGAGAAGCGAAGGGCTCCGAGATCAAAATTCTGTACTCAGAATTATTGATCGAGGAGAGTGAATCCCCATTGCAGGGTAGTGGCGAGATGAACGATCCGACAACGAATAGCATTATTACACCATAGTTGTTGAGGCAATGGAAGAGCAAGCGGTGCTTTTCCATTTTTAACCCTCATTTGCTACACTGATGTGGTCAACCTTCTTTCTTCGTTGATCATGAAAAATGGTCTCATTCTGGGTTTTCTGGCTCTATTCGTCTTGGCAGTACTGCCAGTGCGTGGCTATGAATTTGTCGATGTTTCAGGGCAAGATCCCTATCGGGCTGCTATTGATTATCTGAGTGATGAAGGGATTATTGAGGGGCAGGGTGAGAGTGGTCGTTTCGATCCAGATGGACCCTTGAATCGGGCTGAATGGGCCGTCATCCTGGATCGCGCCGTGGGTGAAGAGCCCAGTGCTGATGAATATGGGTTTTGTTTCCCGGATGTGACTGACGAATGGTACGCCGCCGCAGTCTGTTTCGCCCAACACAAAGGATGGATGAAGGGTTACCAAGCTGGGCCAGATGAGGGCCTGTTCGTTCCCGTCAATGGTCTGAATGTGGCCGAGATCTTGGTAACCTTGCAACGACAGCAATCTTGGCCGGTGGTAGATGGCGATCAGTGGTATACCGGAGCCCTCCTGTATGCTCAGGTCACCAATCTGGTGGATCCCTCTTGGACCTTTGACCATCATCTGACTCGTGCTGAGGCTATCGAAGTGTTGTTTCGTACGATCGCTGTTGAGCAACTCAAGGTACAGCGTTATGATCCGCTTTTGGTGGATTTAATGGTGCCCTCTGGACCCCCTCCATCAGTCACTCCTCCCAACTCTTCAAGCCCCCCTCATGTTACCCTTCGTCCGTTCACTGATATGCCCACTGCGCTGACGAATCTTCCTCGAGGAGCCCAATATGTTCCGGTTTTGAGGTTTACCCTCTCAACTGATCAACCGGTGACCCTTACTCAGCTCTCGATTAAGCTCGTCTCTGCCGGTTATAGTTCCAATCTTAGTAAGGGAAGGCTCTTGGTCGATGGTCAAATTCGTAAGGACAATCCTTTTTCGGTCGACACGAGTGTGGTGAAATTTTCCGATCTCCGTATTGGTCTTATTCCAGGCCAGGAGGTCCTCATGGAGCTGAATGTTGATTTTGTCAAAGACGCCGCTGCAAATCTCCTCTACCAATTCGAAGTCGATCCTGGCCAGATGGTTCTTCTTGAGAAAGAAGCCCTTGTCGATGGAGCTGCCGTGAAGGGAAACAGTTTGAGGACTTCGGGAATCATAGCTGATACCGTTACGATCAAGAATCCGAGCAGTAAGCTGAATATTCCCTTCATTCAGACTGAAGGGGCGGTGATAGGAAAGTTCATGATTAAGGCCGGCCAACATGATGTGCTCCTCCGCCGTATCAAGCTGACCGATAGTGCTAATCTCGACAGTCGGAACTTTTCCAACTTCCAACTCACGGCGGGAAGTGAGGCTATCAGCTCTATTCCAACAGTCAGTCGTCATGGACTGGACTTCATGATCAATGACTACCTCATCGAGGCAGGCCGAGAGCGCAGTTTCACCGTCTTGGCGGATATCGACGAACCAAGTATCAATTTGAATGTTCGCTTGGCTCTCAGCGGGGCAAGCGATCTCTACGCCTATGATATTGAATTCGGCTATGGCACCCGTGTCGACAATCAGTTCGGGAACACAACAGCCTGGTGTCTTGGCGCCAACACCGTGACCTGCCCAAAGCCTGGCCTTCGCAAGCATTGTAGTCGGGAGGATGTCGAGAATCGGGTGACGGATTGCTTCTGAAGATTGACAAGATTATATTAAGTGGTAATATATCAACCTTGATTTTTGGACTAGGTCTTTTGTCTTGTTATGGATTCTTCTCCCGCAAATCTCATACTTGAATTTCAGTACCCTGAACTGACTTTTCTCTGGCGTGATGAGGCTATTGGTGAGGATTTTTTGGAATTAGGAACCTTAGAAGCCTTACGGAAATCCGACCGGCAGGTTCTTTGCCTGACCATTCTTTATCGAACCAGTGTTTTATTTCTCTTTATAAAACATGCTCTTTCGAATGAAGTGGTAGAACAGACGATTATCAGAATCCGTGAGCGAGAAATCGATCCAGCCCTACGAAAATTCTTGGTCACGGAGGGGATCGTGATTCGGCGGACCAATTGGGAGGAACGGAATGCTGATTCTTGATAAATATGCCTAAAAGGGGTATAATAAGCAGAAAACAATATAAAAATATGACGGAAACACCAAAAAAAGACGCCGAGATACAACGGTCTTCCGATGCTCTTCCCAAGACCGAGAAGTTTCCCAGTGGATCGGAGTATTTTTATCGTACCTATGTCAATCAGCTCAAGGATATGGCCATCGGTATTCTGAGCCCAGAAGCCATTAAAAGTGCTGAAGAACGAGATCTCGATGAACGTAACCGGCGTTTAGAGATCTTCTCACAGCTCCATGGCGACACCCTTGAGGCGATGATGGAATTAAGCGCTGCCCAGGCGGATATTCCTCGGATCGAAGACGATATTCGCAAGCTCGAATCAGGAGCCGAAAGAGCAAGATTGGAGGGAGAATCAGATGCAGACTATACTCGCCGTCTTCAGAGCCAAGCCACTGCCGTGGCCCGATTTGTTCAGCAATTTGCTGACCTCGAGAATCGTTCTGAATCTTTGAAACGAAAGGTGAATCCGAAGAGCATCGAACCTTTTCAGGATCTGATTCAGAGTACCGATAAGACTCTTGAGGTAGCCTACCGTCAGTATCAAGCAGAGCTACGTAAAGGTCGGGAAGACTGGCGGGGTGAGATTCGCGCTCCCCAATCAATCGACATCGATGGGATAGATCATGAACTTGATCTTCAGCATTTACCGGAGCTCGATCCACGATTTTTTAAAGGGTTAGAATTGATTGGCAAGGGTGGAATGGGGCTGATTTATAAAGCTATCCCTTATCGTGAACAGCAGTCTCCTTTGGTGATCAAAGTGCCTTTGGGAGGTATGGAAGATATTGCGGTCAAAGAGGTGCAAATGGGACGTGGAATTTTGAGGGCAGCCAAGGGGAAAGCCATAGCTCTTGCTGGTGGAGGACAACGTCTCAGCAGTGCGTCTCGTGATGAATTGGACCGCCAAATGGAGCGAATGATGGTGGCCACCCGGATGATGACGATAGGAGAGCGTGGATTTTTTGGTATTCCCAAAGGAGCCAGGGTGGAAGTAATGCCTTTGGTCAATGGTGATGAATCTATTGGATATCTCGATCAGCTCTCGGAGTCCGACCGAGAGATACGATCTTGCGAGATCATGGCCGAAATCGCCAAAATGGTGCAGATGTGTCATGATGCTGGGGTAGTGCATCGGGATATCAAACCAGAAAATTTTCTTATTGATATCATCAAGCAGAGTAATGTAGAGGTTATCGTTCCCAAGCTGGCCGATTTTGGTTTGGCGAAGGAGGCTGGAATGCCTGAAGCTATGTTTAGTGGGACACCTGCTTACATGTCGCCTGATCTACTTAACGATCTCAGTCCAGCCCCTCAGCATGATGTTTACGCCTTAGGCGTCTCACTCTATACCATGCTGACCGGAGACTACGAGCCCTATGGGAAAGGCACCCCGATCGGCATCTTGAGCAAGAAAATGAAAAATGATAGGACGTTTTCTCTCCAGAAATTGCGAGAAAAAAATATGCCGGCTGAACTGGTTCCGATCATTGTTCGGGCGACAAAAGCTGAGCCAGGCATGGCAGAAATAACGGCTGGGGAAATAGCCAAGGCTTTGGAACATTACGTTGTTGATCAGCGCCAGGGTCTGTTTGCAGGGGCTGACGTGAGCAGTACTGTTGATGAGTTGTTTTCCGAGGCAGAAAAGGAGGGGGAAAATTCAACATTATCACCGAGCCGGCGATATGAGTATCTCGATACCGGCGAAATCCAAATTGTTGGCAAATCCCCGCAACAGCCATCAGCAGAGCCGGGAGCAAAGAGGGCTGGACGCTTAAAAGGCGATAAACTCCGAGAGATGTTGGCTCGTGACGAGCAAAGGAAATCAGAATCCTCAAAAAAGAATATCCCGACACCATCTTCGGACGAGGGAAAGGTAAAAAAATCTCAGGGATTTAGCAAGGACGCCGAATCGGCTCTCAACGATCTCTTTGACTAGAGGCCTACCCATTCAGCACCTCCACTGCTTTATCATCATCATTCGTGGCGATGTACACGATCGAAGGGCCACGGACACTTTCGCTGACATAGAGGTTGGAGATGTTGATATGAGCAGCCGAGAGCTTCTCGGCCATTTCGGCGATCGCGCCGGTTTCGCCCTCGACCTCTACCCCCACCACGCTCCCTTCGCCGACACTTTCCACGCCTTGCTCGGTCAAAATCTGCTTCGCTTTTTCCACGCCACTGGAGAGCACCATGAAGGTCTCAGTGGTCGATCCTTTGGAATAATTGAGTATGCCTTTGATGCCGATTCCAGCATTGGAAAACGCTCTGGCTGCTCGAGCTAATACGCCGACTTCATTGGGAAAGCTGAAGGAGATTTCGGTGGCGAGTTCGGCCTTCATAGGGAGTGGTTAAGGATAATCACCACGACTATATCGGATTGTTCAGGATTTTAAAAATCATGAGCGCTGCCTCACCACGAGTCATGCCGGAGCTCGGTTTAAATTTCTTGGAAGTCTCGAGAAAACCCTGTTCTAACGCGAATGAGATGAACGGCATATACCACTGGGAGCCATCAAGATCAGTATATTGTTTCAGAGCCGAAGTGGGCTCTCTGGGTGGTAGATAGGAGTTTTGCGCCAGCATGGCGATTTTCGTAAATTCGGCTCTATTCACAGCCTGATCGGGGCGATACTTACCGTCAGGGTAACCGGCAATAATTTTCCGTTGTTGCGCTTCGAGAATATATGGTGTGAACCATTGGTCGTTTGAGACATCGTGAAAAAAGGACTGAGGTGTATTCGGCGATTGGGGTGTAATTCCTTGAGCGGCAAAAATGATCTTCAGCGCTTCGGCGCGGTTGATGGTTTGCTCGGGTTTGAACCTCCCATCAGAATACCCCTCAATGATCCCTCGTTTGGCAAGATATTCTACGGCTTGGCGTAGGGATGGGCTGTAAACATCGGGGAATGAAGGGGGGATATTGAGGCCTGTTGGGGTTTTTTCCGAACTGATTTCGGCTCTGACTTCCAGACTGACAGCCGTGATGGTTTCACGGCGCGTTTTGCTTGGTGAAATGATGATCCCATTGATCATGATTTGACGGTCCAATTCAAGCAAGTTTTTCTGCTGCGGAAATGTCAAAACATCGAAGGTTTCGATTTTCTTTTGATCGCCCTGTACGGTGGTGACTTCGAAGTGTGACCCTTCAGTACTTATTTTGCGAATGGCAAAATGATAACCGCTGTTCTGAAACGCCTCCGCGTCATGAATGACATACGTGATCGGATCGCTGAATTTCCAGACCCCGGGGATCCGGAAGGATTCAGGAGGTAAGAGGACTTCTTGCTCCTGTTGGTCCATGATCATCACCTCATTGGCGTTTTCGCCGACCATCTGGAGGCCTTGCCAACCTTCGACGTTCCAGGATGCTCTTGGCAGCTGATCCTTGGTGTCTTCATAGGCCATGGCCGGCGGGATGAGCATCGAGATAAGGTGCGATTTTGTTGCTGTTATGGGTTTCGGTAACGCTTTATTCATCTCATCCAGAAAATCCTGTCCAGGAACATCGCTACAGGCCTGACTGAAGGCTAAGAATGTCCCGAAAAATCCCTGTTCAGCGTCATATTTGAAACCGATGCGAGTTTCATCAGAGGCTTGACCGCTGAGGGCCAAAAAATGCGGACGAAGCCCCAATAGGCCATCCAGCCCTACTTCTGATGCCAGAGAAAGTTCCCCCTTAAGGCTTATTTTTTTTCCAAAGAGTGGATCAAAAAATGTCAGGCTTCCGGTATGAGCCCTGTAGCAGCCGTTAATCGCGTTAACTCCGAAGCGAGTTCGACTGAGAACATCAGCCAGTTCATAGTCTCGGCCAAGAAAGAGCAGTTGCACTGCTCCGCCCATATCCATCACCAGTTGGTTGTTGAGAAAGGTAAATAATCCCTTCCCGCTGGCCTGAAGCATGAGCAATTTGAGCTCCGCTTCCAATTGTAATAGACCTGAAGCAATCTGATCGCCGATGCTATAGACGGCATTTGGATCGTAGCGAAAACCAGCTCCGGCTCTGGCCAAATCCAACCCCATTACTTCGATGGCCGACCGAATTGTACCCGAAGCACTCAGATTTTCGGGATCAAAGAGGTGGGTGATGTGTGCTTCTGCTGATGCTTCAGCGACGTTGCCGGGCAGATGAATCTTGACTGTATCCAAGTGCACGCTGCCATCGTCTTTTTTCATATTAATCGTTAGTCCGGCCTGTAAGATGCTTTTGTCTGTTTTAAGAATGTCATTGTTAAACAAGCTAATACTGTCCAGAGCGCTGCCCTGCACTTTCAGAATCCCGTCCCCAGCATTGAGGTCGATGTCAAAACTGCCCAGATTGCTTTTCAAGGCCAGATCAGCGCCATCGCCGAATTTCTTGAGGACAAAGGGTTCGGTTTTCAGTGTGCCTCTAGCCACGAAATCATAATTTTCGTAGAAGGTGAGAGTTTCGGGGATCAATTCGAGCACCTGAAAGAGTTTGAGAGAGGGGGTCAAGCCAGCGCCGGTCTGGTTGTTTTGTACAGCAGAGATGATGTTTTGCCCTGCGGCGGTGCTGGCGAGAGATTTCCCCCCGTTTGAGAGGAGAGTTTTGATCGTTGTCATGGATTGCGTCATGTTCTGGACCATGGCGGGTATTTGTCCGTTTTGGAGAGATCCCAAGCCAATGACTATCTTGCTGTTTTCCCGAGCTTGGCTGATATCGAAGCTTGGTTGGTGTAGCAGGAGAGTTCCCTGATAATCCGCCAAAGTAATGTCTAAAGGGTAGTTTATGACCTGATCGGCATTGATTCCCAGACCGCTGATCTTACCTTGGATGAGCAGATTTTTCTCCGGTATCTCGGCCGAAATCAGTCCCTCACCCGTAAGAGGAATAAATTCAATTCCTGCCACGTTCACCGACTTCGATTTTTTCGACAAGCCAGCGTAAAACTCTCCCAGGATCAAAGCATGTTCTTTACCTCGATCGTAGAAGGCATGTACATCGGCTTCGGCAATGATGCTGGAAGAAAAATGACAGCTTCCCAAGAAGTCTTTCTGCTGATCGCTCACTTCGCACTTGAGCCCAAAAAAATCGAAACCCGAGATAGTCTTCGTTCCAGCAGGTATTGTTTGAGTTTTTTCTGTAGACGATGATCCTTTTGCTTTGTTTTCAGTTTTTAAGAATTCAAAAGTTTTCCCCCGATTCTGAACTTCTATAATATTCTCAAAAAGGAGAAAATTTTCTTCAGTGAAAAGTTTCAGTGGGATTTTTTTTGGCTTGGAAAATTTCCCCCAAGAGCCTCTGCAAATCATATAAAGCTGAGTTTTGCTGGGTTCATGATTAAATGCGAGATCGGTACGGTTCGGAGCTTCGGCTTTGATTTTTGGCCCCAGATTTACTCCCGCGATGCTTATTTGTATTTGATCCGCTTGCTTGGATAGCTCGTCTGCCTCTACTTCATAGACCTCGATGATGTCCCTGCTTTTTTTGAAGAGCTCACGCCCTTTGCTGCCTTGAACAACTCTGATCTCCTCAAGCGGTACTTTTTTAAGTAAACAAACGAGCTCAAATTTTTCTGAACTTCCATAGGTCACAGCTATTTGTCCGCATTCATCGGATTGGATCAGCAGATCGCTGGTCAGATTCTTTCCCAGTACGCTGATTTGTTGCTGACGATTTCGGGTGGTGATGGCGGTGGTAGTCACTCTGCTAACGACCGGTTCTCCGTTGATATGATAGTCTCCATCTTTGCGCGTGAATTGAAATTGAAATTCCTCCTCGCTTTTGATGAATTCATAGAGAGCGCTTATCACCCGAACTTCTTGCTGTGAAATAATGGTTCTTCCATGGTCATTCTTCTCCGTCACCGACAGTTTTCGTGGCGCCAGTTTCCGAAAAAACGTATCGAAGTATTTCCAAGATTTCTTTTTTAATTCTCGATCGTCCGTTTCATAACATTTTTCCAAAGCCGCATTTTTTTCCGCTTCACTCCAATTGTAGAGATTAATGCGATCGCAATGGAGATCTTCTAGGCTAAACGCGGTCTTGCTTTTGCCTTCAAGCTTGGTGTTGAACTCCGGGGTACAAGTGAAATCAAACCCGTAAGGAGTGTAACTCCCAGGAATGATCTCTATCTTTTTTGACGAATCTTTCCCCGGACAGAGCTCCAGTGTCAGTTCGGGGCTTTTCGTGCCATTTTTCCCGTAGGGCAGTTGATTTCCCTTTACCCTGAATTTTGTTGAAGCGCCGACCACGACCTGCTTCGGTTCTATCGAATCGATCCGAGTTTCTCGGTCGTAGTTCATGGTGATATAGCCGGAGAGGACGACGTTTCCAAAATCCTCCTCGTCGCTGAGGACGTTTTCGCCAGCAGCGTTTAGACGGGATGTTGTTTTGAAAAGAAAAAGATGTTGAAAGCTTTTCCCCTTTATATTTGCAAGGTCAGTATTTGGCAGTGGCTGGATCAAACACTCCAGAACAAGTTCGTCATATCGCTGTTCCAGTACTTTGAAATCTTTTTTCTCACACCCCTCGATGTAGAAGACCGTTGTTCGATGAACGTTTTTCCCGGTGATCACGAACCGCGTCGGGGTGTAGTATACCGCTTTCCTCGGATTCATCTCAGTTCCGGAAATGCCATAGCTGCTGTCAAATTTGGTCGAATAACGAAGACTTTCTTTATGAAAAACTTCGATGGAAAAATGCCGATTTTCTTTGCTCGCGACTGAGCCAAGATGAAGCGGCATACGACATCGCAGCTTGATCATATTCCGGCTTAGAAAGATAAATCTTTCCTGGAAGGAACATTCTCCATCCTGATTAGTCGCTCTCTTGTCTTCGATCTTTACCATGAGCTCGTCGTGAAGATGTTCACCTACGATGCTGAGATTCAGCCATTCACCAGGCCTTGGAGTAATGAAATTGATTTCTTGTATAGTCGGTATATTGCCATCTGGAGGAAGCGGTTTGAGCAGTTTTTCCACTTCCTTTTTCAAAACGAAGGGATATTTGCCGGCGTGCAGGGTTTCATAGATATTCCCAGGATCAAGTGGCACGGTGGTAGAAATATATGTTTTTCCGCTGTTAAATGCCGACTGTGGTGATGGTGACAATGGAGGTATGTTCGGAGATTTGCTATTTCGTATTTCGAAATGGAGGTGGGTGCCGTAATTGCTTTCTTCTTGGCAAGGATTTTTACTGAAAGAACTCTCGATTGTTCCGGTGTCGCCCATAAGACCAATGATCTGGCCTGTTTTTACTCGATCACCATTCTGCACATAGGGAGTATTGCTGCCCGCGATGAGGTGTCCGTACATGCTCAATGACCCATCTTCATGTCGGATACTGACGGAGCTGCCATAGCTGTCGGGGACGTGGCGCCCACCATCGGCATTGACCTGTTCGATGATGCCATCGGCTGCTGCCAGGACTGGCATACCGTAGCTATAGCAACGAGTGAGGTCGACATTTGTTTGAATGTCCTTGGGGATCTCCGCCGCCTGGAAGTCGAGGCTATACTGCGGGAAATGCAAGTACTGATCATGCTGAGCTTTGTCATTCGTCAGCAGTATTTTGCCTTCAGGCAGCGGGAAGACGAATTTGCTTTCGGCATAGGCGGGGGTATTGAAAATGGCTGAAATTCCCAGTAATGAAGCTGCGAAGGAGAAGAATATTTTTTGCATGATCAGAGGATAGAAAAATTGGAGGTGATGGTTTGGTTGAGTCGGTCGCATTCGGCTTCGCTGCTGCCGCTGACGCTGAAAGCGTTGATGAGGTAGTACTTTTCTCGGTTATAAATCATGGTGAATTCGTTCCGCTGACCATCTAATTCGGCTGCCAACTGATAGGCTTTCACCGCTTTGATATTTTTGAGAGGAGTAAAGGTTTTCTGCTCTGGAGGGTTCATATAATTGGCATCGGCAAAAATTTTCTGAAAAATATCTTCTGGCGTTTGCCCGTTTGTCTCCCTTCTTTCGATGTCCACTACACAGCCGCGTGCGTAAGTCAGGGTCATTCGTTCGGGAGAACGCTCGAAATTTTCAACATCCACGATTTCATCGATCTCCAGCGAGTAGCCGGCATAGGTATTTTCAATAGCAGTTTTATTGATGTCTTTTTTCACGAAAAGTTTATCCGGTCCGAATTCCTCAGGATGGTAGGAGTGCTCCACGGTGGGGTCATTTTTGACAAATGCTTCTTCCGGCACATAAGGAAGTTGAGAAGTCGCGGCGGCAGCCTGGGGGTGTAGTTCCAGATAGCGGGCGATGAAATACATCATTTCGACCGCTTCTTGGCGTTGCATGCCGGCCGTGGGTTTGAATTGTTTCGTCTGCGGTAAGAATTTTAATTCCAATGCCGCACTGACAAAGGGGGCGTACCACTGGGATCCATCAACATCGGAAAATTGCTTAACAGCCCCTCCGGCATCCAAATTCAAACGTCGAGCAAATGGCGGCGGGGCAATGGCCATCTTCACAAATTCGGCTCGATTCACGGTTTGATCTGGCCGAAAGGTCCCATCGGGATAGCCGCTGACGACACCAGCCATTTTCGCCGTGGCAACATAAGGCGCAAACCATTGATTGGCTTTCACGTCGGGAAACGAAACTGTTTCACGTGAATTCGGATCTGCCAGCATGAATGGTTTTTCATCGAGCGTTTTAAAAATAATCTTCAGCGCTTCGGCTCGATTGATGGTTTGCCTCGGCTTGAAGCTTCCATCAGGATAGCCAGAAACAACCCCCTTTGATCTCAAATATTCTATGTGTTCTGCCAATTCAGAGTCAGGTTTGATGTCAGAGAAAGCTTTAGTGTCGACGGTAGTCAGAGCGCTGAGGGTTGCTAAGAGTGAGAGAACGAAGAAAAATTTCCTCATAAAATAAGCGTAAAAAATACTTTCTTTACGCTAACACGCCGATCATGAAGGAAAGATGAAGGAGGGCATCAATTCATCCCTTGACTTTATGATTCCTTCACAAATTCCTTCGTTTTTAGGAATGGTAATACCAGGAGACAAGTAGCCGTAGTGATAATGTTCACCCAGATGAGAACCTCGATGATGTCGACTTGGACCACGCTGACCTCCAGCTCGGGATGGTACCGCATCATCAAGGTATTGTAGAGATAGCCTGACAGCCAAGTCGAGATGGCTAATCCTACATTCATAATGCTCGTGATGATGGCGAAGTTCGTGGCTTCAGCTTTTTTCGGGGTAATCAGAACGGCAAATTTCAGCAGGGGAATGTAGGCGATCATGAAGACTAATTCTCCGATGATCGACTGTACGTAGAGGAATTTTTCCATCGGTGATAGTGCCATGGCTGTCGTGAGGGGATTCACAAAATCTCCACCAACGAAGAGCGCTTGGAAAATACTATCGAAGAAATAGACCGGGGTAGAGATGACGATGCCGAGCCAGGAGAAGAGGGTGTTGCTGGCAATCCACTCAGCCCACTCAGGTCTGGTCACGGCAAAACTGGTGAGGCCATAGCTAGCGCCGATGATGACCGTGATGGCCAAAAGGCTCTTGAGTTTCAGTTTGTCAAAAATTTTCACCGCCAAGATGACTCCGACAATCGATCCGATTTGAGCAATGGTGTCGATGAATCCTAAGGTCTTTTCATTGATGAGGAGAGTATCTTTCAAGTAAAAGAACATACTGCTTCCCGCACCAGGATTGATGCGCCAGAGCAGGATGAAGAGAATCGCCACGAAGATCATAGAACTCGTCAGTTGGAGTTTTTTGAGTTTCTGAAAGTATGTGATCATCCAAGCCGCGAAAAGCAGCCAGATGGCGATGGTGACATAGGAGCTGGAGAGCTGAGGCAGATTTTCTGCCAGGAATTTTTCGATGGCCGATCCGAAGATGAGATTGGCTATGATCAGTAGGAATATAACAATCAAGCTGATGATATAGACCGGGCTAAAAATTTTTAGATCTAGGCGTTTGGTTTCGGCGTATTCGACTTTTGTTTCCAGAGTTAATGATTCAGCTGGACTCAAATGACTGACCTCGGTGATCGGTTTTTCTTTCAAGAAAAAAGACGCGATAAAGGTAATGAGCGGGAAACAAGCCACGACCAGGTACATTTGGTTCGGGGTGAGAATGTCCGCGTAGATCAGGAGTCCGGAGAAGAACGAAGTGATAAAGGCCGCAATTCTGATCGACGCCTGAGTGATACCCTGTAATCGAGCGGCATTTTTTTGATCTGATTCTTCCACGACAAATCCGTCCGTAGCCACATCGGTCAGAGCAAGTCCGAGATTAGCCAGGATCAAAGCCAAGAAGAAGCTTTCAAAACTCGTGCCATAGAGACCGATGAGGACATATCCCAGGAATCCCAGAAGCGGACCAATGTGGAGATAGGGACGCCGCCGAAATTTTCCAATCGGGACCAGGTCCGTCAAGAGCCCGAAGACCGGCTTGATACTCCAAGGGAGGGTAGAGGCGACGCCGATCAGGCCCATTTGGTAAAAATCGAGTCCGAGTTGTTCCCGGAGAATAATGGCCGAAGCAATCGAGGTTAACCCTGCTGAACCCTGGACGAAGTAGACGATGGAGACGAAGAATTCATTGAAGGATTGGAGGGGTAAGTAGCGACGCATGCAGAAGAAAGGTAAGATGTTGGTACGACTTTCGCATATTCTTTTATGAAAATCCACCTGCTTGGGAATACCGGCTATATTGGTTCTTGGATAGAAAGATATTTTTCGAACAAGGGATACCAGGTGCAGGTATTGAAGACTGATGTCACCGATGAAGTGCAAGTGCGAGATGCCCTCGCGGATGTTCACAACTCTGTGGTCATTAATGCCACCGGTAAGACCGGAAATCCAAATGTCGATTGGTGTGAAGATCACCGGTTAGAGACCGCCAAGGTGAACATCAGTGGTGCTATCAGTGTGGCTGAGCTTGCTTCAAGCCAAGGAAACTATGTCCTTCAGGTTGGTAGCGGCTGTATTTTTTCCGGCGGGGCGGATCAGGTTTTCACCGAGGAAGATGAGCCTAATTTCTTCGGCAGTTTTTACAGTCAGACCAAGGCCGTGGCTGAAGGAGCGCTCAAAGAGATTCCGAATGTTTGCGTGCTCCGCATTCGTATGCCTTTACAGGGCAGCTCGCATTCAAAAAATCTCCTCAATAAGCTTCTTCGATACGATAAGATCCTAAACCTTCCCAATAGTGTGACGGTGATAGAAGATTTCATGCCCTTCCTCGAGCGTGTCATTGAGAGACGGCCAGTCGGCATTCTCAATGCTGTGAATCCGGGGGTCTATCAACATCGAGATCTTCTCGAACGGTATCGTCAGCACATCGATCCCAGTAAAATATTCCACTACATCGGCATGGAAGAATTTTCCGGTATGACCAAAGCCGCCCGCAGCAATTGTGTGCTGTCGACGGCTTTGGCGGAGAAGCTCGTTATAGCGATGCCCGCGATAAGCGATTCCTTGCCACAGCTTATCGAGTCTTATCGTATGAGTTTAGATACTCGCTGAGTTTTTGCACCAGGACCTTGGGGTCCTTACTGCTGAACATGATGCGATTGATGTTCGGGAAGGGCGCTATTTTGTTCTCCAAGAATTTTGACCAAGCGGACCAGTATCGTTGAATGTCACCATCGACACGGTTATCGAGCGCGAGCTTGAGGCCATTCATATCTCCATACTTGGTAAAGAGTTTTTGGAGAAACATCTTACGGGCCTGCTCCTTCTCCATGGCTTTATTCTGAAAGAAGATCGTTGGTCCAGCAGCGCTGAACCCAGCATTGATGAATTCCTCCATGAGGAGACGATTCAGTTGTTGCAAGCGATAGAAAACCGGAAAGGCGTCTTGACGCGGTATAGCCTCATCAAGATGGTCAAGTTTTGTGAAGATGCCGAGGGCTACCAGCGGGGTGATCATGTCTTGAAATTCTGGACTATCAAAGTCCGGATCGACTTTGATCTTGATTGCTTTCAAGCCAAAAAATTTGTGCCATTCCTGGGTCTTGCCGATGAAGGCAATGAGGTGACCTTTTCGAATGTCTGAAGTGGGCATCAGGATTCGATAGTTTTTATCGGCAACTTCTTCTTTATTGATCAGGTACCAGAGGTAACTCAGGATGAACTCCAGGTCATAGCTAGAAGCAAAGCCCTTAATATTCCCGGCTTCTACGGCACCCTTGAAATTATAACCCTCAGCCCATGTTTGGAGCAGAGCCTTGAAGGTGTCCGAATCATCAACATCGATGAAGTTTGTCTGATAGTTTTTTGGGAGAGTGAACAGCCTGATCAGGCCTTCTTTTTCAAGATAGATACGGACTATGGCGATGATCGCGTGACTGCGAATAAGATTCAAATAGGATCCAAGAAGCTTGCCGGTAATCAACCCGCTAGCGATGGGTTCTAAGATGCAAATCATATCAACAGTTTGGGTCGTTGGATCATATTTTAGGAAAATCTCTGCACCTGGGAAGTCCAGGTAGAAGTAAACACATTTCTTGCTGGGCCCTGTACCTCCACCCCCGCTCGCGCTATGAGGCGCTTGACCTTCACCAGGAACCGTCACGATGAAAGGCTTCATGATTTCGAGAGGCGTTCCAGAACTGAAATTCGACGTGGCAGTGAAGTGATAGACCCCTGGGCTTGGCGGTATGAAGAATGGTCCGCCACCCGGAGGGAAAGGTACAGCGGCTACTTTCATTCCTTCCGGTTCCTCCCAGATCATGGCGGTGAGGTAGTTTCCAAGAGAAGAAAAGATGTCGATCAGGAAAGCCGTCACTCCGGAACTTTCCTGAGGTGCTGTCTGTTGGTCGCTGGGAGATTGTAACCGTTGTTGATTGGGACTGCTTCCCCCTGTGCCTTCCTTGCCTGATTGGATCTGAATAAATTCAGGGTTCTCATTGAAAGTCCCGTCGGGAAGATCAACGCCTTTATAAGCGAAAGCGAATTCTCCGATGAATCGTTCTTCCGTCACGGAGACCACATCATTGGCGATCAGTGCATGGGTCACTCCGACGATTCCCGTACTGTCTTTGACTTCCATGGCGTTGGTTGGTTCAGGTGAGGGTGGTGGAGTGCTGGTGATAGTGTGTCCATACCCTCCTCCCAAAAAATCATTATTGGTAATCGTACAGATGACATCGGACCCAGCCAGGGTGATCACCCCATCGGGACAGTCGTCGCTGAAGTCCTGCTGGTAGAGACCAGCGTCTTCTGAAACGGTATAAATCCCGTTCGATAAGCCAATGTAATCGGTCCCAAACGGTGCTGGTACTCCCGGAGCTGGGCTGCCAGCCACGTCGAGGCCGTTTTTTTTCAGATGGATCATGAAATCCGCTTCGATGTTTGTGCCACCGTCGTTATTGATGACTTCCTTGATGATTTTGATATTGGCCGGTGGGACGAAAGTATTCGTGACGGTACAGATTTTACTTTCACCGGAGGCCAGGGTCACGTTTCCTGAGCCATCACAGTCGCCACTAAAAGCTTTGCTGTAGCCTGGAAAATCAATTTCGTTGACAACGTAGATGCCCGGGATCAGGTCATCGTGGACCGTTCCAGCATCGTCGCCATCGGTATCTGGGATCGGTGTTGGTCCGGTGACGGTCATGGTGAAATCCGAGGAGATGTCTGGCCCTCCAACAACCATCTTGATCACTTCCAAGGTAGCTAAAGAAGCTGTTATCGTCGTCATGGCAGAGTCAAATCCAGCTCCAGGGAAGTCGAGAAAACCAGGAGCCACTGTCAAATCAATACTCGAAGTAATCGTACCAGGGACGTTGCCGTGAAAGGTCACCTGGTAGTTGAAAGGAATGTCATCGCCAGGAAGGTCTGTGACACCGAATGTCACGGTTGTACCATCATCAGTTGCCGTCGATATTCCCAACGGTGGAGTACCAGCGGTTTGCAGAATGGTGGTCGTACCGATATCGAACATGCCGGCAACACTGCCGGTGAGTGTTATGGTTGCTTGTCCTATATTGCCTGGAGTTTCAGCGAAGACCGTCCCTGAAAAGTCAATCGTGCCGACCACATCCTGAACCAACGACCCAGGTGCTGATACCGGATCGACGAAACAAGCATAGGTGCTGGCTGTACTCGACAGGGTGAACAATGCGGCAATCAACAGGGAGAGCAGCTGGATTACCAGAGTCTTTTTCATATGGGTATTAAATAGTTTTTTTCTTCAGCTCATTATACACTGTTTTCGTAAGAATTTCAATGAGTTGACCCTATGAAAGGCATCATTCTAGCGGGTGGGAGCGGTTCCCGTCTCTATCCCTGCACCAAGGTCACGAGCAAGCAACTCTTGCCGATCTACAATAAACCCATGATTTATTACCCCCTGGAGACTTTGCTCAGGGCTGGTATTCGGGAAATCTTGATTATCGTCGCTCCGGAACACGCCGGGGATTTCGTCAATTTGCTGGGGTCTGGTAGGGAATTCGGTGCTCGCTTCCTATACGAGGTCCAGGACAAGCCAGAGGGCTTGGCTCAGGCATTTCTGATTGCCAATGGTTTCATCGATGAAGAGGATAAAGTGACCATGATTTTGGGTGATAACTTGTTTGAAGATGATTTCTCATCCGAAATTAACGCCTTTCAAGCGGGGGCCAAGGTCTTTGCCAAAGAAGTCAAAGATCCGGAGCGGTTTGGGGTAGTGGAGGTCGGAAAAGACGGAAAAGTGTTGAGTATTGAGGAGAAGCCGAGAACCCCAAAAGGGAAATATGCTATTACGGGACTCTACATGTTTGACTCCAGCGTCGTGGGCAAGGCAAAAAACTTACAGCGTTCAGAGAGAGGCGAACTGGAGATTACCGACCTTATTCGTCAGTACCTGGATGAGGGGTCTCTCTCCGTCTCTTTCGTTGAAGGTGCCTGGATCGATACCGGGACCTTTGAGAGTATGTATGTGGCGACTGAGTTTGTGAGAAGGCGCCATTTGCTTTCTAACGCATGACAGAATCTTTCCGTTTGATCACGATGTCCTGAAAATATTTCCAATAGGTGGAAAACCAGGATGTTTGCTGTGCCCAATACTGCCAACTGGAAATTCTCTGATATTTGAGGACTCTGTGTCGTTTTTTCAACACCAGCGGCAGTGAACGGAGATAGGCGATTCTGGATAAAATAAATATCTTGGAGATTGTCCAACGGAAAGTGATGATCGAGATAATCATCACCAGGAGTCCGCGCAAGATGATCCAGGGAAGGTTAGCGATGAATACCGGTAAAGGGGTATTATGCATGTAAGCCCAGATCTGATTGCGTTGGGAACGGATACGGTAATCCGTATTTTTAATTTTCCCAATCGAAGCATTGAGTTTGTGATAAATGATCGAGCTCGGACAGCTTGCCACCTCCCAACCGCGGACGATGGCTCTTAGGCTGAGATCGCTGTCCTCGTAATTTAGAAAAAAATCGGCATCGAATAATCCAATTTCTTTCAGCATTTGTGCTGAATAGAGCGCAGCTCCGGCGCAGGCACCGAATGGGGGAACATTTGACGGGTGACCTTTTACATGTGACAGGCTTTGGTTACGGTCGCGTGGAATGGTATCTCCATTGCTGAGTAGGAGATGACCGGTGTTATCGAGTTTGTTCCGGTGATAATAATTCACCATCGTGGTGGCTACTATTCCAGCTTCACTGGCTTGGGCGGCTTCCACAGCTTTCATCAAAAAATCCCGATCGACGACCGTGTCGTTATTGAGGGTGAAGATGTATTTCGCTCCGTTAGCCAACGCTTTTCTGATGCCGACATTATTGCCTTCGGCAAAACCAAGATTCGCTGTGTTCTGAATGAAGTGGATTTTATGGGCTTGGGTGTAGTGTTTTTTGAGGCTAGCTAACTCATCTTTCGTCGAGGCATTATCGATAAGATACACCGAATAGTTCGGATAATCGTTTTTTAAAACCGACTCCAAACACTCGAGTGTATCTTCTAGACCATTCCAGTTGAGGATGATGATGGCGACTTGAGGCATAGTCTTTTTTGAAAACCTTGAACAGTATATACTAAGGCAGATTAAGAAATGATATGGGTGCTGTAATAGAACTCCTCCGGCCGCAGCAGTGGGTCAAGAACGTCTTCGTTCTCATACCTTTGCTTTTTTCCAGAAAGTTTTTTGATGTCAATTCCCTTGAGCAAGCAGGAGCGGCGTTTTTCGTATTTATCTTAGCTTCAGCATCGGTCTATGTGCTCAATGACCTACTCGATTACTCAAAAGATCGTCTTCATCCAGACAAGAAGCATCGGCCCATTGCTTCTGGGAAGGTGAGTCCAGGCCAAGCTTTTGTATTGTGGTCGGTGCTCGTGTTGGCGACTTTGGTTTCAGCGGCGGTGTTTTCGTTTTCGTTCCTCTTGATTGTCATCGGATACATGCTGATGACCATGGCCTACAGTCTTTTTTTGAAACGGGTGATTTTTCTGGATGTGATCTTGATCGCCCTGGGTTTTGTCTTTCGAGTGCTTGCGGGTGGTATTGCTATCGGAGTCGTCGTCACCGACTGGATGATCATTCTGGTTTTTTTGTTCACGCTTTTTCTCGCCATCAGCAAGCGGCGTCAGGAGATAAAAAACTTAGAAAAAAAATCTCGCAAGACACGTGAAGTTCTGACTTCGTACACCATTGATTTGATTGATCAACTCAATGCCATCATTGTGCCTATCGTCATCACCTCCTATATTTTCTATACTTTTTCCCAGCGGGAGAATAATCCCTATTTCATCGCTACGATCCCGATCATTATCTACTGTTTTTTTCGTTACCTGTATCTTTTGAAGAGTACTTCTTTTGGTGAGTCTTCACGAGATTATCTGGCCGACTGGAATTTGATCATGATGGGCTTTGTTTGGTTCGTCTTGGCGATGGGCGGATTGATCGTGGGGTAATTCAATAGCTTATGGACTTGTCTGGTAAAACCTATTTGATTACGGGAGGCTCTGGATTTCTCGGTGGCCATTTGGCTGGAGAATTGTTGCGTCGTGGAGCCAAGGTTCGTTCACTGGATATCGCGCCTCTTGAAGAGCCCGATTTGATCGGTGAACTGGAGGATATTCGCGGTGATGTGCGAGATGATTCAGCTGTTTCTAAGGCCCTTCGAGATGTTGATCGCGTGATTCATGCGGCAGCGGCTTTGCCTCTGGCTTCAAGCCAAGAAATTTTTTCTACCAATGTCACAGGGACCGAAGTTCTGTTACGAGCGATTCAGCAGCAAGGGAAGTCTCGAATGATCCACATTTCTTCTACTGCTGTTTATGGGATTCCCGATAAACACCCGCTTGATGAGGAGGATGCCCTTCAAGGTGTTGGTGCTTATGGCGAAAGTAAGGTTCTTGCCGAACGGTTGGTTCAGGATTTTCGGAAACAAGGCAGTGTGATTTCCACTATTCGACCCAAAACCTTTATCGGCACTGGTCGACTCGGTGTTTTCCAGATTCTTTTTGACTGGGTGCAAAAAGGAGCTCGAATTCCCATCATTGGCTCAGGACTCAATCGATATCAGTTGCTCGAGGTACAGGATCTTGTCGATGCCATCCTGCTGGCCGCGGAAGCTGATGAAGAGCGAGCCAACGATATCTTTAATGTCGGTGCGATACGCTTCAATACCGTTCGTGAGGATATCGGTTCTTTGTGTGAGGCAGCGGGTAGGGGATCGAGAGTGATAGCGACTCCAGCAATGCCCGTCAAAATTGTACTCCGAATTTTGGAAAATATGCGCCTTTCTCCACTCTACCAATGGGTTTACGATACAGCTGACAAAGACTCTTTCGTTTCTACGGAAAAAATTGAGCGAAGTTTGGGTTGGCAGCCGAAATTTTCCAATGCAGAGACTTTGGTCAATACCTATCGTTGGTACGAGGACGAATATCAAGACTACCAGGGGGCCTACGGCACCTCGCATCGGGTAGCCTGGCGTCAAGGAGCACTGGGTCTGGTGAGGAAGCTCATGGGTGGCTAATCAGGAGAACTGAGATATGATGAGCTATGAACATGTCTATCAAATGATCGAATCCTTCCTCATCTTCCTCGGTCTCAACGCGCTTCTCTTTTCCACAGCCAATACTCTCGTCTGGCGCTATTTTTCTCATGAACTCCGTGATGTCTATGACTGGATAATCCTCTTCTTTGTCTTTGCCGCGAGTGAAATATTGCTCGTGTTAGGGGTCATCGGATTTCTGGGACAGCTTCACTTACCTGCTCTGATTTTCGGTACTGTGATCTGTTTTGTGGTTGGAGGTGTGCGCTGGCCATTTCTCGGTATAAGATTTCAGTTGGGCAGTCGAGAAGCCTGGAAAAAATTACGACAGCTCCGTTTTCGCCAGGAGCGCGAAGACGGTGAAGACTTCCTTTGGGCGATTTTTGGTTTTCTGATTCTGTTCGGTGCGATTGAGCTTTTCAATGCTTTTGTTCAGTTTCCCTGGGAATATGACACGATCGCTTATCACATGCCTATCGTGGTGGAGTGGTTTCAGCAAGGAACCTTGTGGGAGGTATTCTATGCTGTCTGGGGTGGGCCGCTCGGCTATTACCCCTCAAATCATGAGCTTCTTTTGGGGTGGTTGATCCTGCCTTTTGGTAATGATCTTTTAGTCAATACTGCCAATTTCTTTTTCATCGGTGTGATGTTGGTGGTGATCTCCAAGATTCTCAAAGAAATGGGGGTTAAGGACTTCCTCTCTTGGTTGGCAGGAGCACTCGTGATGGTCATGCCCATTTTTCTTCGCCAAATGGGAACGGGTCAGGTTGATATCCTCATGGCTTTGGGAGTGATTCTTTCCTGGTACTTCCTCCTGCGATCGTATAGGCGTCATGATGGCTTGCTTCTCATTCCCTTGCTGCTCAATCTCTCGATCCTGTTCGGAACCAAATATCTTTCACTCATTTACAGTCTCCCGATTTTGGTCGTTTTCTTCTTGATGGCCAAGCATTGGCGCCGAACACACCATTATTGGTGGCTATGGTTTTTGGCCATTCTCGGTACATTAGGAAGTATGTGGTATTGGCGAAATCTCGTCATCACGGGTAATCCTATCTTTCCAGCAGAACTGAAGATCGGGGGCTGGATGATTTTTCAAGGGTACACCGGTCTAACTGAGCGCATTCAAGAGCTTTCCCTCTGGCATCGATTGCTTGATGGAGGCCAGCTTCAGGAGTGGTTCGTCACGATGATCAAGGAAACCGGCTGGCACATGTATTTGGTTATCATGGCTTACCTCTTACTGGTGGGGGAAATTATGACCAAACTTTTTTTCGGTACCCTGAAGCGAGGAGAGGGGAAGATCTACACCCTTATGCTTTTTTTCCTACCGGCCTATTGCTATCTCTACTTCATCACGCCTTATACGGCTAGCATGATGGAACACAACGTTCGTTATGCGATGCCTTGGCTGATGTTGGCCATGATTATAGTCATCTATGTGGTCTTCAAGTTGGGCAGTGCTCGGAGACCTTTCGTGATCGCTTTGCTGGGGGTGATTTGGTGGCAGTTTTTGAGTATCGTTACGGCTCAGCGGATTGGTCATCAGTCATTCTTGGAGCTGCAGTTCGTCCAGTCTCATCCCTGGCTATTCGCCCTGATGATTGCTTCCATCATCATGGCTTTTTTATTCGTTGATGGTTGGCAGAGACGATCAGGATGGCGTTATCCGGCCCTGGCTTTAGCGCTGATCTTGAGTTGTTCTTTTCTCAACCAAGCAGCAGTGGTGCGAACCGATCTCCGTTCAATTTCCTGGCAACAAAAATACGATTTTCCCTTGATGAAGGCTTATCAATGGTTGGACGAGCATGTGTCGAGCGATGCGGTCATTGCCAATACCCTCAATCCGCTCTATTACCCCCTCTACGGCATCAATCTGCAAAGAAAAGTACGCTATGTGAATATCAATAGCTGCACGGATTGTGACTACCACGATTATCAGGAGCAGGGGATGACCCTGCGCGACAATCCTGATGAACAGCAATGGTTAGCTAATCTGAAATTTTTTGGTACACAGTACCTCGTTTTGGGATATTCGATCCGTGACGGATTAGAAAAAGTCGAACCTTATGAATTGGAATGGGTTAAAAATAATCCTGATGCTTTTCAAGAAGTCTTCCGAGAAACTGAGGTTGTCGTCTATCAGTTCCTACCTCAAAAACCCTAAGAACCTAAGAACCTCATCCCCCATGCCTTACCTCTATCTCTCCTTGGCCATTATCTGTAACGCCATTGCCAATATTTGTTTGAAGCTCGGATCGTTAGCCTTTGATCGGGGTCTTTCGAGGATTTTCATGGAACCACTCGGGTTTTTAAAAAATGGCTACCTGGTCATAGGTGTGATTTTTTTCGCGGTCGCCTTGGTACTCTACACGCTGGTGTTAGCCCGAATGAATCTGAGCGTGGCCTATCCGATTATGGTCAGTGTTGGTTTTGCGCTTGTGATGACTTATTCGGTGGTCTTCTTGCATGAGCAGCTCTGGTGGTGGCAGTGGCTCGGAATCCTCCTGGTGCTTGTCGGCGTTACTCTTCTCAGCATTACGGTAACGTAATAGGCAATGAGGCTTGTTGGAGGGTTTTCAGGTCGTTGGGGTGAACAGCTGGAGCTCTGATCTTCGCGGTGGCTTTTGTGGTGACCGAAAACTCTTGAGCAAAATAGAGTTCGTTCAGGGCTTTCAATGTTTTTGGACCCACCACACCTGCTCCTGGACTATGAAGAGTGGAGACGACCTGGGAATCGACTTGAAATCTCGCAATTGCCAAACGGGTTTGTTCACCGAAATAATCCGTGAAGCTTGCTGCCTGATAGTAATCGTGTGCTTGAAGGAGCTGTTGGATTTTTCGGATGTCTTCGTGTTTCGTTCCTACGCTCAAAGTCTTATGAAATGGCTCGACGATTGTTTCCAGTTTTTCTTTGATTTGGGTGAAGTTCTTATTGGTCTGCAGGCTTGCCAATTGAATGGTCGGTTTTATATTCGCTTGTTCCTCAAGGATTTCCGAATCACCATCTCCTGAGCTATGTTCTTGAATCCATTCCCGACTCATCTCTTCCAAAATCTTGCGGTACTCATCCGCATCGTCAGTGGCATTCTGATGATCTTCATCGGTCAAAGGTTTTTTCTCTCCCAAGGCATCGGCTCGAGCAATGGCCTCGGCTCTGATCTTATCAGCATTGAGTCGAGTGATGATTTCCCGGTCGGCACTAGAGATTGCTTCGTCGCCAGCTGCGATTTGGGCGAAGGCTTTCTGGGTGCTGGGCCCCACGAATCCGGCGGCTTGATGCTGACTCGAGTCAATCAAGCCTTTCTCCAACTGAAAGGTGATGAGGGCTTCTTTCGTTTTGGCGCCAAAGATGGCGGTTGGTTTCTCCTTCAAATAGCCAAGTTGGACGAGGATTTCTTGCAGCTTCCTGACCTCTGGATCCACTTCACCTTCTTGCAGATCTTGGCGGGGAGTTTTGGCTACAATCCGATTGGCAATATCATCGAGGGTGGCTTTGGTTTGTTGTCCTATTCTTCCCGCAGAGGCCTCGTTCTCTGAAGCAATAATCCCATGTCTGATTTGGAAGGCAATCCGAGCAGTAGGGTCCTCAGGGTCGTAGCCTAATTGACCCAGGAGAGTTCGATACCGCTCAGGGATTATCTCCGGTGCTGGTTTCGATGTGACGATAGGGTTTCCGTTCTTTTTTGTGAAATGCTGTATTAAACCATCGACGTTGCCATGAGGAAGTTTCACGTACTGTTCTGTGTCGGTGGATCCAGCTGGATGGACGGTACATTTTAATGTTCTCTTGCCCCAGTAGAGTGCTGTTTTCAAGGCCTCCTCACCTTCACCCGCCCAGAAATCGAGACGATCATAGGCATTATTGCGATTGCCCGCTTTGACGATGGCTCCGCCACGATCATGAATCACCCCATTCATATAGGGAGGACAGTTTATTTGAGTTCCAAAGCTATAACTGCCAGGGGCAGCGATCATACCTGGATACACTGGGGTTCCGTCCGCACCATTGGTCCCATTGCCGTTCAGGCGGATGTCCTTGGCATAACTGCCCGTCACATAGAAGCTCTGATCTGGCTTTGGAGAATAGTAGGCAGTCACGATGAAGGTCCTCTCATAGGGTTCTACCGATGCCCGTGCTTGGGGGAGTATGAGAAGTAGTGGCTGGAGAGCCAGAGCGGCACTGAAGAAAAGGGCAAAGAGCTTTTGTTTTGGCATGTTTGGTTTTTACATTTTCATACCATTATAAAGCAAAATGCCTTCCCGGCCCATCAGCTACTCTTGAGGGTTTTGCACAATTATTCCTCCCCACCACCACTCTCACCAGATTCAGGTTCTTCCTGATCAATGATCCCTTCCGAAGCAACGACGGCCTGTACTTGACCGCTTGTTTGTGTCGCGATCTGAGCGAGCATGGGTTGACCATAAAATGTCTGAATGCGATGTTTACGGTCCTCGTTCATCGAGAAGTCCCCATTGAATTGTATTTGTCGGCCATGCGGAGAGATCACCTGTGCTTCATCGAAGGCTTGCTCGATCTCCAGAGCGATTTGTGATCGCACCTGGAGAATATTCACGCTGCGATTCACCCAGAAGCGAATGTGAAAGCTCATCCCTTCACTGGAAAATTTTCGGAAGATGATGCTGAACTGCGGAGTTTTTAGGATCAAAGGATTCTGTTTCAAAATCGCTTCGAAGATCGCGAGAGCACGTTGAGTATCGGTGCCTCTTCCCAGGGTCACGGCAATCGTCAGGCGGCGTTCCTCTTCCTTCGAATAGTTCACAATCGAACGGGAGAGAATGTCTTTGTTATAGATCGTCACCTCCTTCTTATCGAAGGTCTTGAGGGTGGTTGATTGAAAATCAATTCGTTCGACTTTGCCTGTGTAATTGCGAATTTTCACCACATTGCCGATGGAGAAAGGGGACTTGAACAGAATCAAAATGCCGGAAACATAGTTTTTAATAATATCCCCGAGGGCAAAAGAAAGCCCCAGCGTGAGAGCGCTGACGAGGAGCGTAATGTCCAGGCCTACGACTTTCAGCGCCAGGGTGATTGTCACCACCGCCAGAAATCCAGCGGTGAGTTTTTCCATGAGATTCAGGGCCATGCGTTGCGAATCGTACATGGATTCTATTTTCTGAAAATATCGTCGAACCAATCGGATCAGCAGGAGTCCGATGACGAGAACGACTACCCCTTCGATCAGGTAGAGGAAGCGCGTGGCGATTTCCAGGAGAACGCTTTGTACATCAAAACTCACGCCACCCTTGGCGAGAAGGGAATCACTATTTGTACTGACAGTTGATCCGGCTTGGATGCGGGGACTCGCCATAGTGTGTGGAGATTCGGTGAAGTTTTGCTAAAAGAAATCCCATCATTATACCAAAAAAACCCACAACTTGCCTGCGGCAGCACTTGACATCACCTTCGTTTAAGGCCGACTATAATACCTTCTTCGCCACCCTTCGTATCTTTTTGATCTTTTTGCGACGTTTCTGTTGTCGTTTTTGGATGGCTTCGAATTCTCGTTCGAGCTTTTCCAATTCCGAGTCAGGCATATCCTCCAGGTCGATCAGACGGTTTCGGGCGTTCTTCACCTTGTAAATCAGCTCATCCATTTTCAAATGCAGGGCTTTGGAGTCACGATTTTGCGTATTCTGAATGAGGAATACCATCAGGAAGGTGAGGATGGTCGTCCCGGTATTGATGAAAAGCTGCCAGCTCTCTGAGTAACCGAAGAATGGGCCGCTAATGGCCCATCCCAACACGATTATGACGGCAAGAATGAATGCCCACGAAGATCCCATCGCAGAGGAAATGCCGTGAGCTATTTTTCTGAAGGTTTCGTTCATGGTGTTGTTGGGAATGGCTTATAGATTTCCGGGTCAATCTTCCGGTCGAAGCAAGTGTTCCCCGCGTCATGATTCCAGTTTTCGGCATAAGGATCGCGGATCGGGAATGCGAGTTTCTTTTCAAATCGGTTTTCTCTGTCGAGACTCGGGAGGCTAAAGGTTGCGCAAAGTTCGAAGGCCAGAGGCCCCTTCACGCTGTAGGAAAACTCTTGGTTGGTCTCGGGGTCTACAGGTGGAGTGTAACCAGAAATGTTGTCTCGAAGATCCGAGAGGGATTTTGGCAGCATACCCTTGTTTTGCCAGTAGGAAACCACTTCGGATTGGATACCCTGAATATTTCCTACGCGCTGTTCATCAAATCTCCGCATGCGTTGTTCGGCGGGAGAGCCAATGATGAAGAATCCGCCGATCATGCTGGTGAGTGCCACGATCGTGGCGAGAACAGCGAGGAGTTTAGCTGGTTGATCTTTTTTCTTTGGTTCCCGTCGTAGGTCCCAGACGTAATATGAAAAAATTGAACCAATGACAACCAGCACCACCAGTACTTTCAGGAGAAATCGTGCGGTTAATTCTCCGTTCAAAAAAGTGTACATCAGGGTCACCAGATCACCCATGATCGTGACGGCAGCGACGAAGAGTGTGAGATAGAGCAGCCACTTCCGCACTCTCATCTCGAGCTTTTCGGGATGGGCGATGGAGTCCTTCCGAAGAAACCAGGTCACTCCCAGATAGATCGGGAATACGACGAAAAGCACCGATATTGACCAGCGCAGACTTTCAAAAGGCGCGTAAAAGTAGGAGGCCTCGAGCGCATCAGGGAAATAATAATTGATGATGTCGAAGTGCAGGCTAATCAGTTGCCACGCATTCAGGTAGAGGGCGATGATCGCGAGGAGGTAGAGGAAGAAGTCTCGAGCATTGGAGGGGCTTATACTTTTTTTCACGAACAATGAAGAGGAATAATGCTCCAAGACTACGCTACTCTCTCTCAAAGTCGAGAATTACGGCTTGCAGATCTTTTGGCAGTGGCGCGGCGATGTTGTACTCCTTTCCGCTCCATTCGAAGGCCAGTCTGGCAGCATGCAGGAACTGGCGTTTGAGATTGAAGTTCCTTCGAAAATTCTTATTCAGATCAAAATCCCCATGCACTTGATCCATGACGACTGGGTGCCCATGCTTGCTGAAGTGAAGTCGTATCTGATGTTTGCGTCCGGTCTTGATCATGACCCGTAGGAGGCTTACCCTTGCTTTTGGGAAATATTCTTGAAGCTGATAATGCGTTATGGCGCTTACCGGATGCCCTTCGCGTCCGGGCAGGGGATTTGTGATCGTTCCTTCTCGATCGGTCTTCCCGAAGACAAGGACCAGGTATTCCTTGGTGATTTTCCCGGCTTCGAAGAGTTCTTCAAAAGGCTCCACCAAGGCTTCATTTTTCACTACGATGAGTGCTCCCGAAGTTTGGCTGTCGAGACGATGTACGAGATGTGGACGAAGGTCTTTGTGTTTATACTGTTCTCGTAGTTGGCCCAGGAGCGAATCTTTCATCAACACTGTTTTTCCTTCGTGGACTGGAATTCCTGGGTGCTTGTTCAGGATAATCAGGTCTTCATCCTCGAGGAGGACATCATAGCCTTGTTTCGGTGCCGACCACCGGCTGGAGACAGTTTTTGGTGCTGGAGCCTCAGTTTGCAAGGGAATGAAGAAGGTAAGCTTGTCCCCCTGCTTCAGGATTTTGTCTGGCTTCCCGCGCTCCCCATTGACCCGAACCCCATTTTTGCGAAAAATCTTCTCCACCAAAGCATAGGGGAAAGTACCTCGAAGCATGGCCTGCAGGGATTTTCCTTGTTCGGATCGTTTGATGATATGTTCACGCATAACAGAAAAAGATTGCCCGCCATCCGGAGCTTGAGTGAGTTTTTGGAGGGAGAGCGGAGGATGGAGCAGGTAACGGGAATCGAACCCGTATCTCAGCCTTGGCAAGGCTGCGTAAAAGCCATTATACTATACCTGCAAGAGGTTTTTTCGTTGCTGTAAGACTCTATTCAAAACGAACTTGGAAGTCAAACCATTGCTTTTCATTAAATAAATGTTATAGTACCAAACCCTAACATCACTCTCTATGGGTCCTGAATCCCCACGAGTATTGACCAATGGTGAGCAGGAACTCAAGAATGCTATCCAGACATATCTCCGTGAAATTAACCGGCGATGCCGTGAGTTACTCGTGGCTCAGAATCAAGAAAACATCAGTCATCGCGTTTATAACCTCAGAAATAATATTGCTGAAGCATTTCTAGAAAGACACCTCTCTGAAAGAAATCCTCATGATATTAATGAATTTTTGGCTTATCATTTTTTAATCGGAAGTACGGAAATGAGTTGCAATATTTTAGGTGATTTACATCCGCCAAATATTAGAACTGTGCTGGGTGATGTGTGTAAATCTCTCGAGAATGGTCTCTTGGAACCAAGCCCGTAAAAGGTCGTTCTCTGGATAAGAAACCGTCTAGGATTGCCGAAAGTTTGATCTATTCCCGGATCAAAGAGATATTGTTGTTTTCGATATTGTACATCATCGGCACGATGGTGGTATGTGGGAAGAGCTTTTGCAACCTTTTTTGCTCACTGAGGATGAAGCTTTTCTCGTCTTCGAGGTGAAATTGAGGGGCAAATTGATCGAAATGTTCCGTGGCTTTCTTCCTGCTCCAGCTCGCGTTTTTCATGATACCCTTAATGAAATCCTCCTTGCGGGAGAGGAGATTGACCATTCGGCAATCGTTATGCCCTATGAGAGCGATATAGCGGATTCCCAGCATGGAGATGGTGTAGGACATCTTGAACTCCACATTGCGGATATTGGCCCCGGCGGTACGGACGATGAAAGCAAAGTTCTCCGGGATACGGAGCTTTTTGCGGGCATCCATACACATGGATATGAGTAGTTTCGCTTCGTCCTGCTTTTCAAAAACCTTCCGGAAATTGTGAAACTCCAGCAGTTCTTCGATGGGGGTATCCCAGTATTTTTTCGGAATGTCGTCTTTGCGTTCGATGGAGATGAGTTTTGGCATGGGAAATGAGTTTGAAAAGCCTTGTATTTTTCAGAATCTGGCTTATAATGCCGCCTTCGAATAACTTCTTGGCCAGTATATATGAATATCGATTCCGAGAGAACGGACATTTCACAAGGATCCACTATGCAGTTGGATCAGGTTGAGTCAAGGGACTACGATCCTGCTTTACTCTGGCAAGACTTGGATCCCGTCCAAGAGCTCCTTGGCGATCTCTTGTCGGGCGCTAGTGATGACAATAGGGGGCTTTGCCTTTATCAGATCACGGGGGCTCTCATCAATGCTCTCAAGAGGGAATTCCCCGGGATCATCAATTCAACTTGGTTACATCGGTTTAATGGCAGTGGCTATGACAGTAGACATCAAGGGTGTGTTGAAGACGAAGAAGCGTTTGAAAAACTCCGTTTACTTTTTCAAAACCTTCCGATGAGGATTTCATCAGGGGAGTTCAACGTTCATCTGGAGTGTGCTCGAAAAAGAATTCAAATTGCTGGCAACCTTCAGAAAGGTCGGATATAATAGAATTAACTTTATCCGACCACTTTGACTGAACTCAAAACGACAGATGCCTTGAAGGATTCCCTGAGGATGCTTCTCGATGAAAAGCTTGCCGTTTTGAAGTCTCTACGGCCTATTTCTCCTATCTTACTTCAGAAGCTCAAGGAGCGTTTTCAAGTGGAAATGACCTACAATTCCAATGGGATCGAGGGGAATACCCTGACTTTGAATGAGACCTATTGGGTTTTTCAGGAGGGGGTTACCGTCAAAGGCAAATCCTTGAAAGAGCATCTTGAGGTCAAGGACCACAAGAGGGCCCTGGAGCGGCTGTATCAACTCGTTGAATCGCCCACGGAGATCGATTTCACGGAACGATTGGTGAAAGACCTTCACCATGCTGTTATCGAGATGTCCGAGGACTATGATGACTATGAGTACCGCGATCGGGAAGTCATGATCACCGCTTCGACTCATAAGCCACCGCTTCCCTCTCAAGTTGGTCCTGCCGTGAAGGCTCTCATTCGTTGGGTTCGGGAAGCTCGTCATCACTATCATCCCATCGAATTTGCCGCACTCTTTCATCACCAATTCGTGCATATCCACCCATTCCTCGACGGCAATGGAAGATCAGCTCGTTTGCTCACGAATTTATTTTTGATGCGAGAGGGTTTTCCGCTCGTGATTATTCTGAAAAACGACCGTCAGAAGTACTATCGTGCTCTTCGTGCAGCGGATCGAGGTCGCTACAAAGCTTTGATTCAGTTCATCGGCCAAGCGACGCTCCGATCGCTCAATCTCTACCTGGAAGCGCTGACCCCGGCCAAACCCCAAGGACGGTTTATCTCTTTGGCCGAGGCGACTAAATATTGCGACTACTCCCAGGAATATCTCAGCAAGCTGGCTAAAGAAGGCCGTCTCGATGCTCACAAGGAAAAGCGGAATTGGGTTACCACGCGTGAAGCGGTAGAGCGCTATGCGAGGAGCAGCTAAGAACCATTGTGGTACACTGGCAATACTTTCCTTTTTCATGAAAAATCCCGCGAAGAATTTTGCTTTCATTGACGGTCAAAATGTGAATCTCTCCATTCAGAAGCTCGGCTGGAGGATTGATTGGACGAAGCTGAGAGTCTACTTGAGAGAAAAATATGGGGTGACCACCGCTTATTACTTCATCGGTTATCTTTCCGGGAATAACCCTTTGTATGCTTATTTGCAGGCTGCGGGTTACATATTGATGTTCAAGCCAACGCTGGAGGACAAGGATGGTAAGGTGAAAGGGAATTGTGACGCGGATCTGGTGCTACGCGCCATGATCGATTACGAAGTCTACGATCAGGCTGTCCTGATGAGTAGTGATGGTGATTTTTATTCACTCGTTCAGTATTTGTACGAGAAGAATAAGCTCAAAGCGGTGATCAGCCCCTGCAAGAGGTACTGCTCGATGTTGTTAAAAAAAGAAGCTAAAGAAAAAATTATCTTCATGGATAATCTTCATCAAAAGCTCTCCTACAAAGGTACGAAAGACTTGAAAAAAGGTAAACAATATACGAAAAAGCACCGCTCAAGGACAAAACCTTAAGAGGTACTTCTTCCTATAGATTCACCACTCATTCAATCAAATTCCATCCATAAAGTCAATAGATGACGAATAATAAAGAACTGGCTGCGCTTTTTAACCATCTGGCTGATCTCTATCTCCTCGCGGGTAAGGAAGAAGATCGATATAGGATTGTTTCTTTTCGCCGTGTGTCCCAGACCATCGAGAGTCTCGCTCGAGATATCGCTGAAATCGATCGAGAGGGGAGATTGCGGAACTTAGAAGGGGTTGGCCCGGCGATTTCAGAAATGATTCATGAGTATCTGACAACCGGAAAGATCAAAGCTTATGAAGACGTCAAAGCAAGATTCCCAGCGACGCTGCTTGCCCTCATGGATGTGCCATCGCTCGGTCCGAAAAAGGTGCAAATGTTGTGGAAAGAACTGGGGGTTATAGATCGCAAGAGTCTTCTGAAAGCTTTGGATAATGGCAGCGTAGAAGCTCTGCCGGGTTTTGGTTCCAAGTCAGTTGAAAATATTCGCAAGGGATTAGCTGTCGAGGTGGCCTTGAAGAGGCGTAAACCTTTAGTAGATATGATACCCATTGCCAACCAAATGATGACGTTTTTGAAAGCCTCGAAATTAACGCAAAAATTGGAAGCTGCTGGTTCATTTCGCCGTCAAGAAGCCACGATCGGTGATCTCGATTTTTTGGCGATCAGTAAGCACCCCGTGAAGCTCATCGAATACTTTGTTCGTCATCCTGACGTGAAGCAGGTATTAGCTGAAGGGGGCACCAAAGGTTCCGTCATTCTCAAGGGGGATCAGCAGGTGGATCTCAGAGTGGTGAAAGCCGATGAGTGGGGCGCTGCTCTCCAGTACTTCACGGGTTCCAAAGAGCACAATGTCACGCTTCGCACCCTAGCTCGTGAAAAGGGTATGACGATCAATGAGTATGGGGTTTTTCAACTGACCCAGGAAGGCACGAAGGGCAAGAAAATAGCCGGAAAAACAGAAGAAGATGTTTACGCGGCTCTTGGGCTTCGATGGATAGTCCCTGAGCAAAGGAAGAACACCGGAGAGATAGAAAAAGCCCGGAAATAAGCATTGACTTCTCTCGAACGCGGGCTAAAATACCGGTCCATTCAGGACTTCTCCGGAATGGGCAAGAAAGGAGTAACGAAATCAGTTTAGCCCCCCTTTACTGGTCCGTTTACTCCTTTCTTTTATTTATCTCCTATTGTTCCGCTTTTTCCAAGCTGATTTCCACCTCGGGATCGGCAGCCATTTTTTCAGATATACCACAGACGCAGCTGAGGCACTCATTGTCCTCGACCGGCATCAGGGGTGTGCCGAATTTATCGAGCTCAAGCTTGTCTTTATTCTTATGCACCTTGATTTTGCAACTACTACAAGCGCCCGCCATACAGGAAAAAGGATAGTCAATTCCTTGAGCCTCGAGCATTTCCAGAATCGACTTACTAGGATCGATTGGAATTTCTTGAACATTACCGTTCTCGTCTTTGTACGTGAGTTTGGCCATGATGATGCTTTACGCTTTACCCAAGGTCTTCTCTCCCTTCTCCCACCCGACTGGACAGAGCTCACCACTTTGAGCGGCATGGAGGACTCGAAGCGTTTCTTTTACACTCCGGCCAATCGGAAGATCATTCACCGTGATGTGACGGAGAATACCTTCCGAATCGATGATGAAAGTTCCCCGCAGAGCGATACCCTTGTCTTCGAGCAGGACACCATAGTTCAGGCTGAGTTCCTTGGTCATATCAGACAGCAGTGGAAAATTCAGTTTTCCTAGATCCTTACTCCAAGCTTGATGCGAGTACACGCTATCCACACTCGCTCCCAAGAGTTGAGCATTGTGTTTGTCGAAATCTTCGGCGTGTTTGTTGAATTCCAAGATCTCGGTAGGGCAAACGAAGGTGAAATCCAGGGGGTAGAAAAACAGCACGACCCACTTACCGCGATAGTCTTTCAGGTCGATGTGAGCGAAGGTGCCCTCGGTCGTCAGCGCTTCACAGCGAAAATCCGGTGCGGGGCAACCGACTTGGAGGGGTTGGTAATCTGAATCGTGGCAACTCATGACAAAAAATTAAGAATGTAGAGACAGGGTAAATCAAGCTTCAAGATTTCTCAAGACGGTCTCGAAGAACAAAAGCCCATGTTGCGTCAGGTGAAAGCTTTCAATCGCTCGTTCCGGATGTGGCATGCCTCCCCAGAACTGTCCTCTGTTTCCCGAGAAGACTCCAGCGATTCCATGCACGGATCCGTTAGGATTATTCGGATACTGATTCGGATCATAATGCAGGGAAATGGTGGCGGCGGTCATTGGTCCGTCCATCACAAACTTTCCTTCACCATGAGCCACAGGCACCACGATTTCTTGCCCTTCGAGACCCTTGGTCCAGATAGAGTGATTCGATTCTTCGGTGAAGCGGAGTTTCACCCACCGTTGTTCGAAATGACCGATGTCATTGAAGGTCAAACGAAGATTTTTTCCAAAAAATCCCGAGCGCGTCATGAGTTGAAAACCATTGCAAATCCCTAGGACCGGCACTTTTCCAGTTCTCAAATAATCCATCTGATCTTTGAACTGGGTTTCCATTATACGGTGCCAGACTTTTGCGGCGCCGAGATAGTCACCGTCCGCGAAGCCGCCGGGGAAGACGACGATGTCAGCGTCAGCGAAGCGAGCCTGAGGGTTGGTGACCGAAATCAAATTAGTATCGCAGCCCAGGAGTTTCCAAGCTCGCACCATTTCTTGATGGCAGTTGATGCCCGGACTGTAGACGATGTTGACTTTCTTTTTGGTGATTTTTACTGGCGTGAACTTCAATATTTCTCGAGGCATTTCTATGTCTTTATGATCATGAGGAATCCCGAGAATTTCGTACCAAGTATTTTTCCAAGCTGATTCCATATTCTCAAGAGTGAGAATATTAGAACCGATCTGGAGTTCTGGTTTTTCAATAACCGTTCCGAGAACGATAGCTCCAATTTCGCCAAGATCTTTTTCAGTTTCCGCTTCGATGATGAATGATCCGGGAACAGCCTTGGTCAGAAATTCTAAACCGGTGTTTTCCATTCCGACTCCAAATCCAGACCCCAACATCATTTCAAACAACCGGTGAAAAATTCCCCCATCATCGATGACCGAGATAGAAAGAATTTTTCCTTCGTTAATCAATGATGCCAATTGATCAATCGTTTTTCGATACTCTTGAATATCGATGTCATAGTTGAAGTGCTGCCCGCGTTCGCTTGCCGGGAGTAGTACTGATCCGCTCATATCATTAGATATTCCGGCCGGTATGAAAAACAGTTTGTTGCCGATTTTTTGCAGAGCCTTCGGGGGAACTTTCCGTACATCTTCTCCCATACCCATGGCCGACATACAGATCGTGGGAACGACTTCGAAGGCCTCGATTTGCTCATCTTTTTTCCGAGTGATTTTCGTCGTACCACTCGAGGAGTCCTTCCCTGAGATAATTGGCGTTTCGAGATCCACCATCATGTCCGTGATGGCGCGAACCATTTCGGTGAGGTGAAAGTCCACTTCAGGCCGACTTTTCGGAGTGTAAAAATTATCACACATGGCGATCTTTTCTCGTTTCACGCCGGCAGCAATTTGCTTGGACACTGTACCTGCGAAGCAGGCCCTAGCCATATTGTACGGATTGCCGGACCACCAAGGGTTGATGGTGAGTGACAGGACTTGAGTAGAGCCCTGGTCAGGATCAGGAACCGTTATGCCCTGTTCATAAGGCATATTGGTGAAGGGATCCGTGGATTCGCGGAGAGTTTTGCCTTGGACGGTGCTGTCCCAGCGGCGGGAAAATAATGATTGATCGGCCAAGTCGGGGTTTTTCAGAATACTCATCAAGGCTTCGGTCAGCGATAAGTTGTTTTCTAAGGTCACCGGCTGTTGATCGGAGATGAATTGTTCGATGGTTTTTTGCGGAATAGGGAATCCTTCCAACCACTCGTAGTCGAGGTCGACGATGGTATCTTTTCCGTGTTTGACGACGAATCGTTTGTTGCCGGTGAACGAGCCGAGAATATGATAGGGGACTTCGTGGGATACCAAGATTTTTTTCACCTCCTCCAAATGTTCTGGCGCTACTGCCATACCCATGCGTTCCTGCGATTCTGACTCTAACTTTTCCCACGGTGCCAGGCCCTCGTACTTGGTAGGAATGTGGGTCAGATCCAGCTCAATCCCCACACCCTCTCCCATTTCCCCGAAGCACGACGCAATCCCCCCCGCGCCCAAGTCACCATAGGCGCGGAGATACGGACGAAGCTCGGGAGTGGCTTCCATGATGAGGCGTTCTGTGTAGGGGTCGCCGATTTGTACGGCCGCTCCTTCTTTCGTCGTCGTTTGTTCAGAGTTCGCGGCACTACTCATGGTGGCGCCATGTATACCATCACGGCCTGTGGGACTGCCGACCAGGACGGCGATGTCTCCAGGTTGAGGTACTCCTTTTTTGGAAAACTTCCTTTCACCCACTCCCAAACAAATACCCAGAGCCAATGGTTTTCCGAAAAATTTCGGATGTCGCAGTACTCGGCCGCCGAAATTCGGAATGCCCATGGCATTACCGTAGTTTTGCACGCCTTGGACCATACTTCGCAGGATCACCAGAGGATCGAGGAAGGCATCGGTCTCGTACTCCTTCCCCATCTCTTCTGTTGTTTTCGTGCCGACGATGAACACCTGAGTCGCCATACTCGGGAAGGCTCCCTGCCCCGTCCCCATGATGTCTCTGATACAGCCACCGTGCATGGTCTCCACTCCGCCGATGGGGGCGATAGCCGTCGGACTATTATGGGTCTCGCCTTTGATCATATAGGTGGTTTCACCCTCAGCCGCCATCACCCCTGAATTATCAACGAACACCGATACGATATCTGGTCTCTTGGGCAATACTTTATCGACTTCTTTTTTCAATTTTTTGAAGAGTCCTAACGATTTCCAGGTCGTATGGAAACAATGGTCAGAGGTTCTTTGGGCCAGATATTCGAGCTCTGCATCGGTTGGGTCGCGTTTGAGGTCATCCCGGAATTTTCGTTGGGTTTCCAGGAGGAAATGCTCTTCCATGTACAGGCTCTTTCTTTCACTAAGCTCTTTGAGCTGTTGAGTATTCAGATCTCGGAAGCCGCTGATAACCCTCATGGGTTCCGGTTCGGTCTGAATGATGAGCGTCGTTGGTTGGTGATCAGCGGGAATGATCACCTGGAGCATACTATTATAGACGTATTTGTGGATGAGAGCCTTCGCCTGATGATCATCCAACCCCTCTAGGGCATACACGGTGGAGAGTTTGACGGCTTCGATCTGATTGGCAAAAGGGAGGGTTCCGAGGATTTTCTGAATGGCAATGGTCTCCGGGTCTTTCACCGCCGGCTGGAAGGCCACTTCAAAGATCTTGGCATGGTCATGATGGCCAGCCTTTTCTCCCTTGCTGCTCAGGAGAAGGTCATGGACTTGGCTTTGCTGTTCGGTCGTTAAAGGGTTCTTTGTTTGAACTCTTGCCACCCTTTGTGTGGATATTTTCTTCAGTCCGCCAAATTCATGCTGAAAACGCTTCAGAAGAGCCTGTTGCGGGACCAATTCTTCGCTGAGGTTCAGGATTGAGGGCATAGGGATGGCTGAAAAGAGGTGCTTGCAGGATAGCACGAAAGCATTCTTCGTCACCACTTTCTCTTCACTGCCGGGTTAAACGATGAAGGTTTATTTTTAATCCAACTGAGAAAATTAACCATATCAGGATGATTTACTATTGCTTCGATATCCCGATAATCTCTCTCAAGTTCTTTTTCCGTGCAGATGGCGTGGAGTTGATTATGACAAGGTTTACAAAGATCGATGGTTTTGATCGTTTCCTCTTTCGTGAAGTTTTTCTTCACCATCTTACTCCTGTGCCTTGATCGTGGTATCAGGTGATGCTTCGTCATGTGATCAGCTAATCTCTGGCAACAAGCGCATTGCATACGAAATTGGTGAAATAATTATGATTTCTCTATCCATTTCATATTTGAATTTTTTAAAAGGGATTTCATTTGAATAATGGCAATTTCATTCAATTTGATGAGACGAGTTTGCTGATCTAGCCCTTGTCGAATGAATTCCGCATTCATGCTTTCCAGATTTGCTAAGCACACCAATTGAGATGTATTGGCATAGTCCCTCATATTTCCTTTCTGGGCCTTATTGGCACTTTTCCAAATTGCGGCAGTTTTGCCAAAAAGAGCCATATTGAGAATGTCTGCCTCAGTAGCATAGACAAAAGCCGATTCCTTAGTCGAAATCTTTTCGGGGATGAGATGTTCTTTTATGGCATCGGTGTGAATTTGATAGTTAATCCGAGCGAGATTTCGTTTCAGATCCCAACCAAGCTTCAGCCTATCATTCTCCTCTTCCTTCAAACGCTGGAATTCTTTGATGAGAAAAAGCTTGAATTCAGGTGAAATCCAACTGGCAAATTCAAAGGCAATATCTTTGTGTGCGTAGGTACCTCCATAGCGACCTGCTTGAGAAATTATACCGATTGCGCTGGTTGTTTTTATCCAACGTTGAGGAGTGAGTGAGAAACTATTGAGTCCTGCCTGATTTTTAATTCCATCGAATTCGATGGAATTAAAATCTGGATTGTTGATTTTTTCCCACAAGCCTAAGAATTCGATCGTATTACGACTCCTCATCCAGTTCTGAAGTATGTAATCGCTTCTTAAAGGGTCTTTATAACGTGCAATGTCTGTCACTGAGAGGAAATCTTCATCACGTCTTTCAAAAAGAACGATATTCGTTCCTTTAACCATTATCTTCCTAGTAGCCATATAAAATTCTTAAAATATTCAAAACAACCACGTCTTTAATGTATATACATATTTACATTAAGTCAATAGACTTTATTCTGGTTTCTAAAAGAAAATAGGTCCTTAGCCTTCCTTCTTGGGAGGTTTTTTGGTATAATGGTGTGAATGGTTCGACGATGCTCACCATAAAACAAAAATAAAAATAATGCCTCAAATCCAACATCCTTGGTATCGGTATGGTGATGACGCGCTCTGGAAACAGAAGCGGTGGGTTTGGGGTGACCCTGATATTAAAACAAAAGAACTAGATCAGTCAGTTGAAGCTCAAAAAGTTGATCTCGGTCAGCAGAGGATTGAGAAGTATTTGGGGAAGGACTCAAAAGAAGAACTCGATAAATTAGTGAGTCTCAAAAGTGGGGAATTGAAGAATATTGTTGATAACTGGAATAATAATGCGACAACCATTAGGGCTGGACTCAATATCTTGACACTGGGAGCCTTGAATAAGGGCTTGGATTTGGCGGTTGATAATAGGAATAAAGGGGCAATAGATAAGCAGCTTACTGAGATTGCTAAAGCTCAAGTGAAAGAAAAAGCAGATGCCTTAGGGGGTAATGACGCAAAAGAATATGCCGAAAATGCTTTTAATATTCTTAGTTCCAAGACTGAAACAGCGAGTAAACTGATAAGCAATATCGATACTGAAATTGGAGTCCTTGAAAAGAAACTTGAGGCTGTCAATAAAGCTAATAAGGGTATATTTACCCTACGTTCACTTGCCAGCGGGGCTCGCGATTTTTTAGGTCAGCCTTTCAATAACGAAAATCTGAGAGGCAGACTTGCTCGATTGAAGTCGATGAGAGCTACGACCAGTGAAATCAAGTCAGAAACAGAAGTAAAGCTTGGAACGAAAGAAAAGAAAAATGATCAGATAAGAGAATGGGATGAAAATTTACATGCTTTGGTTGCGCCTTACCTAGAGGGCGAAGCGATGGGCGAGTTTGAAGAAAAGCTTCAATATGCAATTGTAAAAGATCAGGGAGGAGATTTTCGGAAATATATTGATACGCTGCCTTGTTCTATCACTGAAAAAAGAGCGATGAAAAATCTCTTTGGTTATTTGGAAGGCGGTAATTGGAAAGGAACGGTCATTCCAACTGAAAGAATTTCTGATTGGGCTGGCGGAGTATCCAAGGAAGATATTAAAAATTATTTTCAGAATAAAGTTGTTGATACTGGATTAGTAAATAAAAAAGAATCAAAAATGATCGATAAAATCAGGCAGCTAAAAAAATGTAAGCCTGGACAAGAGGTAAAAGTTGGGAAACAGAGTTATATTATGATTCGATTCGAGGGAAATGGATTTTTACTCAAAGAAAAGGGCTCAGAGAATATGGCCTTTATGAATAATAGTAATCTGGAAAAGCCAATATTCACCGTACAAAAAGGAAAGAAGTTCCAACAGATAGAGCTTGCTGCTGGAGAAGGTACCAATAGTCTTTCGTCGATAGATTTCGGTGTTGCTAAGGTTGTCGGGGAAACTAAAGCCGAGGAAAAGGATCAGGAAAAAGCTAAAGAAGATGCAAAAGATAAAGCATTTTTTGAGAAAGTGGTTGCGGCAGTGACGGCAGCTATGAAGGCTGTAGCTCCTGCAGCTTCAGCACCAGCAGCGGCTTAAAAAATCATAAACAGCAACTCTCTCTTTCTATGGATAACAGTCAATCACAACTCGAGGATGCAATAATGGATATTATCGAAGCGATATATCTCTCAACGATTATTCCTGAGGAGCATAAGGAACAGTATGTGTCGTATATCGAAAAAAATGGCATTACAGAAAAATTCTTAAGTGAATTGGAAAAGGTTTTTGCTGAAGAGCAGAAAAGTATTGAAATGGATCTTCAGGAAAAGAAGGAACTGGTTGCTGGACTACAACAGCTTGTTGCTGAAGAAAAAGCAAAAAATGACCGTCCTCAGGCGGAAATACTCGCTTCTGTTGAGGAATTCATGGAGGGGCAGGAAAAGAAACTCAAGTCAGATTTGGATGGTATCGATAAGACCTTCAACATGGCCTTCGAACAAGTTGGCAAATCAGGCGAAACCTCTGAAATCGAAAAAATCCGTGCCGCGCTCGCCAAGCCCAAGAAAGCGGCGTAGGCCATTTACTTTCATTTAATTTTTCTCCTGAAATTTGCTAGACTGGAAGCAGTCAGGTGCTGNNCTGTTAAACTACAGTCCTTCTGGGTATCACCAAAGCCCTTCCCTCCGGGGAGGTTTTTTGGTATAATAAAGGGATTAAATTGCCCTTCATGCATCCGAAAAAGCTCTTCCCGGCTCAATCCTCCGAACTGCTGAATAAGCGGTGGGTGTTTGCTAGTCGAGGTGAAGCACCTTCTCCAGTGGATGAATCGCTCGTAGCGACCTCTAAAACGGAAATACTTCGAGGATTGACGGGTGACGTTAACCAACGTGTTCAAGCCTTGAATACGTATTACACGGAACGAATAGAACCTAGTGTAGGTATCAATGAAGCGACGAAGACAAGTCTCAGAGCTTTGATCGCCGAACAGCTCGATACCATCGAGACTCAGGATGAAGGTCTCAAACGAGATATCACGAACTTGCGTGGTAAAATGGCCCAAAAGGCTACCGGAATGATGGAAAAAATCAGCACCAGTTGGAGCGTGATTGTGGATGCAATTCCTAATTTTAAGGAGCTCAGCGAAAAAGGCATAACAGGAGCTCCTGGAGATTTATGGAAAAAGGTCAGCCGATCTTTTAAATTGCTCATGGCTATTTTTACTGGCAAAGGAGCCATAGATATTGGTAGGAATACACCACCAGTAGTACCTCCAGCAAACCCTTCGGCAAATCCTGAAGCCGAACAACTTGCGACGAGAACGAGTCTCAATAGTGTGACGGTTGGAATTTTTGCAGATGGGATTCAGCCATTAAACATAGCTGGAACGGAGTGGAGGGTGAAGTTTACTGATAGTAATTTGATTGTCGGAAAAACTGAATCAAATGCTTTTGTTAACAAGACTGGATCTGATGTGGATGCACTTCCATTTGTGAAATATTTAAACAATCCGGGAAACAAGGCGAGCATGGATGCCATCATGACTGGCGCTTTGGGAAGTGCCAATGTGAAGAGGGCTCAATTGGCCGGTAAACTGATAGCTGTTCAAAAACTGTCCCCGGACAAAAATGTTGCAGAGCTCCTGGTAAAAGAAAAGAACGCGTCTCCAGCGAATCCAAATTACCTTGATACGCTTTTAGCTGAGACTGATATTAATAAAATTGCCACGCGATTAAATCCTCCAGTTCCCGCGAATACGGCTGCGGCACCAGAAGCCACTCCAGCACCGGAAGGTTCTCTGAAGCGGAAATTGAGCAATGTTACGATCATCTCAACAGAGACGGATTACGAACCGGGTTTTTTGACTTTTCAAATGCCGAGTGGGGGAACTCCTCCTGGCGCCGATATCTGGAAACTCAGCCCCGATGGCAATACCGTTCAAAAAAAGAACATTCAAGGAAAGTTTGAAAAAGCCGAAAGCGGAAATTTAGCAGTGGTCGATTTCATCAAAAATATAGCCAGCGTACTTTTCACGAAAATTAAAATGGAAAATGGCGAGAACGAACAAGGTCAAAGAGTGGCGATTCTTAGCTCTCTGATTAATTTTCAAAAAACCAGTACCGATCCAAACATTCTGAACACCATGGTCGATAACTGGGATATTTATGCCGTGGGTTTAACTGCAGCGAAGATTTTAGATGATCTTCAGCGCCACCCTGAAACGATAGCTACAAAAATCCAAGAAGGTATTCGAGAACGAGAGCAAATACTAACGAAAGCAAAAGAAAATTTGACGAAAAGTATCACGGATCTCCGATCAACTATATCGGAACAGTGGGGAAAAGTAGCTGCTGATGTCAGAACTACCAAGGTAGGCCTTTACAATGCTATTACAGCAGATTTAGAAACCACTTTGAGAGTTATGAACGGTGAAAAAAACCTCAATGCCTGTATCCGAGTATTTACAGACAATATGATTCTCCTCAATCAAAAATTATTCATGCCAAAGGAAGATCAAATAGCACTTTTTTCTAATGGGTCTGACATTCCTCAATCTCTCTGGCAACTTAAAAATACAATGAGTGATTTCGGGAGAAAAGAATTTGTACAAACAATAGCTGTTCCATAAACTCCACCATGCTCACTCCTCTCGAAAAAATTGCCGATCAGATCCAGCGTATGAGCCTCAATGAAGGCGATAAGCAGCGCTGGATTACTGAGCTGAAAGGTCTTGAAAGGCCTCGGCTTGAGCAGCTCGCTGAGTTATTGAAAAAATATGATGAGGAGAGCTTGAAGGTCCTGAATGAAAAAGTAGAGCAGGAGGAGGCTGTGAAGACTCAGCTGCATGATCGTATGCAAGGGCTAGAGCCGGAAAAAAACGAAGAATTGGGCATCGATGCTATGGCAGAAATGATTCATGGGATATTTTCTGATCAAAAAAAATTGGTTCAGTTCCTGACTCAGGCTGATGATGTTCTCCTAGTCCAGGTGGAAAAAATCTTCGATGCCACGCTGGTCGGAAATCCCGAGCGGCAAAAATTGTTCAAAGATTTCTTCACCGAGGCTCGATTGCAACGAGCCGCGCTTGATAAAGAATTGCGCGATCAGGAAGGAAAGCTTATGGATCAAGCCATTGCCACGAAACAGCTCCAGATCAAGAGCCTCGATGCCGTGATGAGAGAAATGGAAAAAACCGTTCAGGAGGCAGAGAAGGATAGCAAATAGAGCTATTGATGACGCAGGGAAATGAGTTCTCGCCCTTCAAAAAAGGCTGTTTTTCTGCTATAATAAGGGGATTCCTCCATTTTTTAATGGTAAAAATTATGCCAAAAGCCGATACAAGGACCCAGGTCGCCAAAATGCTTTTGAAAGCTTCCATGGGCGAAATTGAAAAGCAAAAAATGCTCTTCGCGCTGCCGAAAATGAGCGACGATGAGGTGAAGAATTTGCAGAAAGAATTGAAAAAATTGGAAAAAGAAGAAAAGAAGAGAATTTCCAATAGGCTCGAGGCGGATCTGTTTCAGGATGAAAAAAAGGAGCATCAGCTCAAAGCTCTTTCTCAGTAAATGGGGGCAGCTCCTGTCT
>CXWL01001366.1_pt1 | contig 45818 bp, 41 predicted proteins | sample 590931 | NCBI WGS metagenome assembly CXWL01 (sample SAMEA3498368, study PRJEB10139) | groundwater metagenome | biome: water well; material: biofilm material | place: Germany | collected 2015-04-27 | reverse complement strand
GGGATTCAGGCCTTCAAGGAGGGATGAGACATGGCGGCTGAAGATCTGATCCGAGTGGGCTCATACCTGTCCGTGCTGGGTGTGATGGCGGTGTGGGAATTGTTGGCGCCTCGCCGGAAGCTGACGGCCTCGAAGCTCTGCCGCTGGGGTGGCAATCTCACGATCGTAATCGTGAACACGGTCATTGCCCGTCTATTTTTTATGGGCGGGGTGGTTGCGGTGGCGGCGATGGCTCAGGATCGTGGCTGGGGGCTGTTGAACTGGTTCGACGGGCCGGTGTGGCTCGAACTAGGACTGGCTGTCGTGGTGCTGGATTTTATTATTTACTGGCAGCATCAGGTGTTCCATTTTGTCCCAATCCTCTGGCGGTTTCATATGATGCACCACTCCGACCTGGATCTGGATGTGTCCAGCGGGGTGCGGTTTCATCCAGTAGAGATTGTCATCTCGACGGTGGTGAAGGGCGTAGCGGTGATAGCGCTCGGGGTGGCGCCGTTGGCGGTAGTCGCCTTCGAGATTGTGCTGAACGGCACGTCCCTCTTCAACCACAGCAATGTAAAAATTCCTTTGAGCATCGAACCGATTCTCAGGTGGTTCGTCGTGACGCCTGACATGCATCGCATTCATCACTCAGTAGATCCACGCGAGACCAACAGTAACTATGGATTCAATGTGTCCTGGTGGGATCGCCTGTTCGGAACCTATTGCGCAGAGCCGGCCTTGGGGCAACTGGAAATGAAGATCGGTCTCGAACATCTCGGCCCCCCGGTCTGCTTGAATCTGTTCATGATGCTGCGGTTCCCGTTTGTCGCGACACTCGGCCGCTACGCCGGCCGCACTCAACCGTGATTTTCGTCGAAAACGATATTCTTTCAAAGCCCGGGTGAGTCTTGTAATCACACATTTGACAGGTCGATCTCATTCCCCTCGCGTTCCACAGCATCAACATGCGCCATGCCTGCAATCTGGGAAAGGCTCCAGGGACCATCTGACTAGGCATTCATCCGTTGGATTGCTTGCTGGACAGGGCTGTCGGTGCCTTATCGATTCTTGAACTGGTTGGGCGAGTAGGGATTGCCATAGTGGCCGAAGGGAATACTGAGCCAGTCCGGGTTATAGAGATTTGTGCTCAGCTGGCCTGGATTGTACAGAGATGGTGTAGGGATCGCCTCGAAATTTGTTGCCGATGCGGGGCTATAGGGATTGCCATAGGGCCCCCATTCGTTGAGGGGGCTATCCGGTTCGTTAGGATTTTGGGTACCAAAGGGATCAGGCTCGGGATTCGGAGTCAACTCATTGGTTCGAAGGTTGTCGGTATATTCGGCTTGGGCCGCCAGGGGAAGAAGAGCGAGGACGCAGGCGAGCAGGAGTCGCATATTTCATCTCCCGTTTTCAGCGCCAGCCTACGCCTTCTAATGAAATGAGATCAAGTGCTGAGATTGTAGCTTTGCTTGTGGGGGCGAATCGGGAACAAAGGGATTTTACTCTTTGTTCCCGATGACCTCTGCGTTAGAGATTCCTTCCGGTTTAAGCGTAAGGTGGGGGGAAGAGCAATTTCCACCCGGGTCTCGCTCAGTTAGGTCCGAATACGCCCTCCAGGAAGCCCGGCAGCGGCGGGCCACCGGCAGCTCCCGTCATGGGGATTTCCAGCATCTCATCCTTCGCGAAGCCAAATGCACCCGACTCAACGAAGTTCTGGTTACCCCGGTGGCCATTGGGCACGAAGAGTTGCGGGTGATCGAAGGGGGCGCTGGCGATACGCACGCGTTCGTCGGTGAGTGTTTCGAGCCAGTCCACGATTGCGTCAACCTCGTCGGCAGTGAGGCCTGGTACGCCCAGAGGCTCGATCGGCGTACCGTCGGTTTGTGTGATCGGAGCCACGTTGCCCCCGCGGTTGTACAAGAGCACCGCTTCGCGCAACGAGTGGGTGTCCCCGTTGTGGAAGTATGGAGCGGTGAGGGCGACATTTCGTAGCGAAGGAATCTTGAAGGCGCCCTCGACTCCGAATCCCTTGGTCACCGCTGCGCCGTCGAAGGCAGCGCCGATCGTCAGTCCATTGGGGAAAAGCCGTTTGCTGCGCGACAAGGGGCCGAATTCGTCGCTCGCCCCCACGCCCAGGTCGTCGGTTGTGGGTCGCAGGCCAATGTTGTTGAAACCCTTATCAATCACGTTGCCGTCTCGGTTGCGCACCGGGCCGCCGGTTGCCAAGTTAATCCGCCGGACCGAGGCATCGGTCAGCTCCGCGCTTTCGTGGCAGTTGCTACAGCGAATGTTGTTCGGGCCACGGGTCCGGTCGTTGAATAGGTGGGCTCCGAAGAGCGCGAATCGACTGATGTGACTGGGGTTTTCGTTAGTCCAAGGATTGAGCTTTGGGTCGGTGGCGGTCGAGTGGTCTCGTCTGAAACGGTCCCAGGGGGTATCGTCAGAGACTAGGGTTGCCTCGTACAGTTGCACGGCCAGGCCAAAGAAGAGGGCAAAATTGTACTGGAGCAATGTGTACTCGTCGGTTGACTGGTCGTCGTCCTCACGTCTGACGATTCGCACAGAACCGTCGGCTGCTACTTGCAGGAGCCGATCGCTCTGCCAGTACTTTTCCTGGAAGGCTGCCCGTACCATCTCGTCGTACGACTCGACCCTGAGGCCCCGTTCCGGGTAGCGGCTCAGCATGCTTAGCACACTGTCGGATGGATCGACATGTTGGAGTTTGAGTGGCCGAGAGCCATGGACGCGCTTGCCTGCAGAGCGCCCTTTATTACTCTTACTCAGCTCGCGCGCGAGGTCGGCTGCAGTGCGACCAGGCTCCGCCATCTCCAACTCGCTGATGATCGGGGCCACAGCCTGCGAAGCAAGACTTGAGTTCTCCAGCGCCACTTGCACCTCGACAAGAGTTCCTGCCATCGACGCCATGACGCGCGCGTCCGGATCCCGATCACCCAGGTGATTCACTCCGTTGAAGATGTTTTCGGCGCGGCCATCCCAAAATTGGCGGTGGGTAAAGACTGCGTTGATCACCGTGGGGGTATTACGTGGCTCGACACGGCGAGTTTTCAGCCGGCCCACCTGGAAGCCTAGGGGGTCAAGATCCCTGTCGAGAAAAGCCACGCCTTGTGAGCTGACTACATCGTTACTGTCTGTGGCTGTGTCGAGGGCGCCTCTCTGTCCAGGAATCGCCAGCCGGGTGAGCGGGAACTCTTCGCCGGTGAGCTGATAATTCGGGCCACCCACCTTGTAAGTCAAATCCCGTTCCGGCGAGTGCCTGAGGCCTGGCGAGAGCTGGTTCTTGGAACGAGGATCAGCTCCGGCGCGGAAATGGCAGCTTGCGCAGGCCTGTACTCCATCGCTGCCGACTTGCATGTCCCAGAACAATGCCTTGCCCAACGCGATCGCCGCCTGTTTATCTTTCACAAACTCCGCCAGCGCCTCCGGGGAGGGGCCTGGCACCGCCACTTTGCGCAGGTCGCCTGGCAGGTTCGCCAGGTCACTTGCCGGCAGTGTCAGTGGCACTCGGGGAATCGTCCCCGTACCATCCAGGGCCTGGGTGACCTGGGTTGTGAACGCGCACAGAACCAACGACATGATAACGACGAGAGGTCTGTGTTTACTTGCCATGATGTGTTCCCTTCATTACTACCCCTGTGTTGTTCGGTAGATATTCAGTAAGCCATTGAAATATGGGCCATTCATCGCGATTGGCCCTAACGAAACTTTAATAATGCTTCACGCTTTTGCAACCGTTCATGGCAACATTCGCTCGTGCAATTTCATCAGAGCCGACAAGCTTCATGGGTCAATCTGCTGGATCAGCTGGGCCATGTGCCAGTCTTCTTGTATGGGATCAGACGAGCCGGGGGGCGTTTTGTAAACGGAAAATTAGGTAGGGGTCAGGGAGAAAACGTTTAGGGTAGGGTAAGACGCTGTGGTTGTGCTTACAGCAGTCCCTCAAGCTGACGATGGTGCCGGTAAATGCCATTCTGCTACGAGGCCTCAGAGTACAGCGCTCTTCTGTGGTATCTCGGCAAGAGGGGTAGCGTAATGGGGTGCGCTTCCTGTAATGTCGCGTGAGTTTATCCGTCGATCGTGACGGCTTGACGACCAGATTGCGGTACACCTCAACTACGGTTGCAAAAGCAGCGGCAAGGGAAGAAAAGAATTGAATAGAACAGGAGCTCGACCCCACTCGGTGATCCGATGACGTGCAGCGAGGGTTCGGTTCGTTGAGTGAATGGTCATTTCGAGGAAGGGGGATTCATGCAGATTCAGGTCCATACAGACAACAACATTACAGGTCGTGAAGATGTCGTGCGCCTTGTCCAAACCACGGTTGAGGGGGCGATAGGCCGTTTTTGCGACCGGATTACCCGCGTGGAGGCTCACCTCAGCGACACGAACAGTCACAAGTCGAAGGGCGACGACAAGCGGTGTTTGCTCGAAGCCAGACTAGCCGGTCTCCAGCCCTTTGCAGTGAGCCATGAGGCAGCGACAATTGAACTTGCAGTGGCTGGGGCCACAGACAAACTCGAACGAGCGATCGAAAGTAGAACAGGAAGGCTCCAAGATCGATAACATTATGTGGATGGAGGCCGTGAAGAGGAAGAAGTATCCCCCCCGTTAGGCTGCTCAATCAGGCTATGGCTGATACTGGCGAAATATCGGTTATCCCACTTCCTGTAGCTTGATCAGGTTGGTCCCGCCTGGGTGCCCCACTCTGGTGCCGGACAAAATGACAATCCGTTGACCGGCTGTGACCAATCCTTCCGCCTTTAGTCGTTGTTCCGCCTCGTATACACGCGCATCGGTCTGTTCGATCTGGCGCATGGTATAGGGGCGCACACCCCAATAGAGGGCCATCTGTTGCCGGATAGGCTCAAATGGGGTAAATGCGATGATCGGTGCTCGTGGCCGCTGCTTCGAGATCAGCCGAGCGGTTCGGCCTTGCTCGCTGAATGCCACGATGGCGCTGGCGCTGATTGACATGACGGCGGAAGCGGCGGCAGCGCAGACCGCCTCTGTAATCGATGTGTCTCCAGACTGAGTTTCGACCTTCGGTTTCCAGCCCAGCGCCGTTTCTGCTTCGGCTGCCCGAATGATGCGATCCATGACTTGGACCGTTTCGATCGGATGGGCGCCGATGGCTGTTTCAGCCGAGAGCATGACCGCATCGGTGCCATCGAAGACCGCATTGGCGACATCCGAGGCCTCCGCTCTCGTCGGGCGCAGGGCCTGGGTCATCGATTCCAACATCTGTGTGGCCGTAATGACGAGTTTGCGACTGCGGTTGGCTTCGACGATAATACGCTTCTGCAGCATCGGCACGGTTTCAGGGTCCATTTCCACTCCAAGGTCTCCACGGGCGATCATCACGCCATCTGCTTGCTCCAAGATCGCGTCCAGGGCAATCACGGCTTCTGCTCGTTCGATCTTGGCGATGATCGGTAATTCCCTGCCGCATTCCGCTGCGAATTTTCTCGCTGCCTCGATGTCCTCCGGCCCTCTCACGAACGAGAGGGCGAGATAGTCGACACCCTGCGCGATTCCGAAGCAAATGTCCTCCCGATCTTTGTCGGTGAGCGTGGGGGCACTGACCAGGGTGCCTGGTAGGTTGATTCCCTTGTGCGACGTGATTCTGCCGCCTGTGGTGACGGTGCATTCGACGGAACCGCCGATGATGCGATCGGCCACGAGTTCAATGAGTCCGTCGTTAATCAGAATTCTGGCGCCTGGCCGGATGTCACGCGTGAGGAACTGATACGTCACGGGGATGTCTGCTATGGCAGCCCGCGCGATGGATTGCGCGCCGAGTTGGCCGCCTGCTCGCGCGAGCCTCGTCTGTAGGCGCACCAGCTGGCCGGCTTTCACCTCGATGCCTTCAGTGGCCAGTTTGCCCACTCGAATGCGTGGTCCTTGCAGATCCTGGATAATGGCGACCGCCTTCTGCCGATGTTCTGCAGCCTGTCTGATCGCCGTGATGGCCGCTGCGTGAGATTCATGGGTGCCATGAGAGAAATTCAGCCGAGCGGCATCCATCCCGTGCTCGATCAGTCGGCCCAACATCGACAGCGAATTACAGGCGGGACCGATCGTGCAGACGATTTTGGCCTTTCGCATATTACGTTCCTCAGCCCTTGACAAGATGTGGCGGAGGCTCAATGATGCCTCCGTCAAGGTTCGTCCATGCGCGCCGCCGACATGCGGTGGCGAACATCAACAAACCGCATGGGAGTTGACAAATGAACATGCAGAGTAACACAGATCCGCTAGATTTCGTGACGATTGAAGGCTTGCTGGCTTATGGGGAATATTTTGCGCGACGCCCGTCAGCGGATGGAGTGCTGTTGCCGGCCGCTCCGGCTTCTTCGAACGACCGGGCCCGACAAGCCCGTATCGCGATGACGAAGATCGAGGCGTTTGTCCAAGCGGCCCAAAACGGATTCCCAGGAGCAGACGCCTACCGGGCGGCAAGGAGCGCCGTCATCGACGAGGCCTGTGCCGGTGACGATCTGGTGTTTTTTTCCGCCTGGAATCGCTTACTGGTGGAGGGGAAGCTCCAGCCCCTGTTACGGGCGCCAATCGGATCGGTGTTGAAGCCGACCCAGCGCCGTCCGGTTGCGATTGTCCCTCGCGCGCAGCTCACGCCGCAACTGGCGGAGGGACGCATTGTGCTGGACCTGGGTAACGAGCAATTCTGGTTGTTGCCACGCGACTTGGCCGATCGCACCCTGCTCTTTACAATGCGTCACGGTGTCTCTCGGGTGGAGAGCAAGACCCATCGGGTCGGGCGCCGCTTGGCGAATCAGCTGGATCAGGAACGGGGCGTGTCACGGGCCGATGCTGTCGGAGCTGCGTTGGCCCGGATGATCGGTATGGTTGGACAGCAACTGGACTTTCTACATTTGTCCAATTACTTGGATCCGCGCACGTTTCTCCACTTCATCAGCCGGAGTCCCAATACCCGCCAGCTCTTTGATCGTGTGATTACCTCGCTCGCGCGAGACCCACTCCCTCCTCGCGCGCCGGATTTTGCGCCTGCCTTGGAGTCGTCCGATTTCGGGTGGATGACCGGTGTGGAGAAAATGGTGGAGGCTCAGGAACTCGCCACGATTTTAGGAGTCGATGTCCCCGCTGCAAAACGACTGATTAAAGACCCGCTGTATTGTTATCCCGGCGGCAATTCGTTTTTCGATCTCTACGTCGATGTCATCGACGGGCTCCATAAGCTGGGCCAAGCCAATCAGGGCAAAGTGGCCTGCCTGTATACGCACAGTTCCACGTTGCGGGCTCTCATGATCTATTTAGATCCACGCCCGTTTCATGAAGCCTTTACCGAATTCAGCGACTATAAAGAGAGTCAAGACAATGTGGTCCTTCTGGCGGTCGAAAAGGGGCGATTGTCCGGCTACTCCACAGCAGTGGGACTGTCGGAGCGGGAGAAGGCTTCACGGGAATCCTGGGTCGCAGTCGAACGGGTGCGAAAAGACCGGGTTGCGCTGAACCCTGGACAGATCAAACAGATCGTGGCGTTGGTCTCCGGAGGAGACTTCGCCGGCGCTGGCGCCGCATTGAAAGAGTTGCGCGTGGCGGGCAACAGATTCGGATTGGAGGTCCACTTCGTCCGACATGGGTTTCTGGGGCTCGCAAACAATTGGATTGAAGCCGTGACCGAAGAGGATACGCGCGGCATGAGCAGCCATGCGAGCAGCCCGATCGGCAGCAGCCGCTTTGAGGGTTTTAAGGAGGAGCAGGTTCAGCAGGCGGCAATAGGGCACCTCGCGCCGTTTCTGAAAGACGCAGCGTTGGTTGTCCTGGGTGGCGACGGGAGCCTTCGAGGCGCGCGGGCGATCTATGAAGGGTTCGGTGTTCAGGTCGTGGGTATTCCCGGCAGTATCGACAACAATATCGATGGCACAACGTCGCTGGGCTACCACTCGGCCGTTGCCCTGGCGGATAAGTCGATCGAGTCTCTCAAGGCCACGAGCGCCGCTATGGGAAGTATTTTCTTCGTCGAAGTTATGGGCGCGGGGTCAGGGCATCTTGCTTTAGCCTGTGCGTATCAATCGAGGGCCGAGGGGATACTGGTCAACGAGCATCCCGATCCCGATGCCTACATCGATGAGGTCATCCTGGGCACGCTGAAGCGAACATTGGGGGTTCGGAACAAGAGTCACATCTTCATCGCAGCCGAACGAACTCCGCATCGCCATCATCGGGAGGGAGGAGTGCATGGGCTGGTCGATTATGTGGCCGGCGTGATTGCGGGCTGGCCTCACCGTCAGGCGCGGCCTGGCCAGTATTCGATGACCCTGGCGACCAAGGCCACGATTCTCGGACATACCTTACGGGGCGCTCCTCCAACGCCTGAAGATAAAGCGATCGCCCAGCATTTGGCCTATGAAACCGTTCGCCGCTTGGTTGAACGTCCGGAGGATATCGTGGGCTGTATGCTCGCCTACCGAGAGCGAGGCGCAATCGAAGCGATCCCGCTCCATGCCTTGACGGTTAAACCCTTCGACTGGGATGTCTTTGCCAGAATGCACGGCAGCGAGCTGCATGAACAACTATCGTAACGGATTTCCCGGGTGCGTATCGAATTCAACAGGAGTCCCGCTCCGGGCTCAACATTGACGGCGGGGGATAACGATCATGAGCTGCTCAGGTGAAACTGAATCTTGGTAGACGATGTCGGTGGCATTAGGGTGGCCGACCCCAGTAGATTCAGTGACTTAGACTCTATTATTCATGACGATTCGTCACGTAATCGCCGATCCGCGTCATGAGTCTGCGGGCCGAGAACCTGTCGCAGCAGGGTACTTGTCTGTGGACCAGAAGCATTCGTGAATAATAGGGGTTCGGGGCGCACGCGTTCGCAGCTATAAATTGGAATTATGCCGATCCATACATCAAGTCAATCCAGACAGGTGGATTTCGGCGAGAGGTTTATAAGTCGGCACGACAATCACAGTGGAATTTTCCGAGCTGTTTTGCGTACTATGGCTGTTAGTATACGCATTGACCAGGGGTCTAATTTTGGAGGATGGATACAATGACCACACGTTTTGTTATACCGATTACCGCTGCGCTCGCTTGCACCATCATCTTTATTGCAGCATGCGGACAAGGCTCAGCTCCCAGTAAAGCATGTGTTGAGGCCGCCCGTTTATACGCGGAGGCACTCGACGTAGACCGTACCGTCCCTGAAGGAGAGAAAGCGGACAAAATCGCCATTAAAAAGGAATCTCTTGAGGCATTGGAGGATCGGAAGAACAAAGCCTGCGGGGAGTAAGAAGCCTCGGTAACTGTAATGCTCAATGTTTAATGGTGAATGTTCAATTGAACACTCCTTGGAAACGCGAGATTCGCCCTTCGACGGGCTCAGGGCATCCCGAGCCTGTCGAGGGGCGCATCACAAGGAACGTGCGCGCGGGCGATTGCGGCAGAAGCGTTCAAGAATGAAGCTCCCTGCAGCAAGCTGCGGGGGTATCCTGCGAAATTCTTCGAAGCCGTCACCCTCCTTCGCCAAGGCTACGGAGGGTTCTCCTCGCCTTCATCCCCGCAGCAAGCTACGGGGTATTCGGCGAAGGAGAATAATCCAGATTAGGGCCGTATAGTTGCGGTTACCAGGTTGTTCTCCACAGTGAGACGCACCAACTCCATCTCATAAGCAAATGTGTTGTGCAGGACGGCGAGAACCTCTTGGGTGAGATCTTCCGCACTATCCCTCGATACACGTAATGTTGCGAAGGAGAGAATCCTTTCGCGCAGCCAGGCAAGTATCTGATCTCGATCCATGGTCTACGGATGTTGTGACGATTGAGGAGGTGCGATGACGTCACTCAGAGATCGAAACCCGATCTTCAAACCGCGACAAACCTCAACCTGCCGGTCGAAGCGATTCTTGGTGAAGATCATATTGCGGAGGGTGCCGAGCGCCACTCGGCCCCAGGCGGCGATGTGGAACACGGGCAGGGGATAGTCGGTACCGAAGAGCAGGCGTTCATGTAGCTCCGGGTGTCTGCGCAGATGCAGGAGCATCTTGAGCCGGTTGGGCAAGGTGAGGGCAGAAATGTCGGCGTAGAAGTTTGGGTATGTCGCGGCCAGTTCTTGAAATGTCGGCAGGAACTTTTCGTACAGCATTAGTCCGTAGCTACAGGCATGAGCGGCGATGACGGTAATGCCTTCGTCCAGTGCCAGCTTGAGTCGATCTGGGTCGCCGACGGACTGATCTTTTCCGATGAGGCTGAATTCGTACCCGACATGGCTGAGGAACGGTAACTTCCGTTCTGCCAGTACGCGATAGAAGGCTTTGTACCGCAGGTCAGCAGGATTGAACTGTTGCGCACTGGGCAGCACTTTAACCAGTGTGGCTCCGGCGTCAGCGCAACGGTGCACTTCTTCGACTGCGTCCTGCCGTTGCGGATTGATTGAGACCCCGGCCAGTAGTTCATGAGGGTGTGCTTGCGCGGTCTTGAGCACGTAATCGTTGCTGATCAGAAAATCCGTGTGGGTCTGATCGAGCCGACCGGTTTGGTCGTAGACCCCGTCCATACCGAGGAGTACGGCTTTCTGGACATGGCGAGAGGCGCGCAACTCTCCGAGCAGGTCATCGAGATATTTCTGATTGGCCTCGCGCGGCTTGTCCGGAGCGAGCTGGTGCTTCCACAGCAAGAAACGAAACAACGGACTCTTGAGCATCTTTGGCGAGATGTAACAACCGTTGTCGCCATCCGGCAGCGCGGCCAGATGCACGTGGCAGTCGATCAGCGATTTCTCGGTCATAGGTCAATGGTCATTGGTCAATTGTCAGGCATGAAGAGCGGTCCGCTATCAGTTCTCAGCACTCAGCACTTCCCCGGAGTCGTTCGATCGCAATCCGTTTCAGCCCGCGTAAGTCCATTTTGCCCGTACCCAACACCGGCAGGGCTTCGACCTTGACGAAGTTGGCTCGGGAAGGAATGAAGAGGTTGGGGAGTCCATCTGTGGCGAGTTGATTCAGGATCTCTGGAATACGGGCTTCATCCAGCGTGTGCAGCACAGCCAAACGTTCGCCTTTCTTTTCGTCCGGAATGCCGGTGACAGCGAAGGCTTGTATCTCGGCGCCGGCGGCCTGCTGCAATGCTTCTTCCACGCGGCCATGCGGGACCATTTCTCCGCCGATTTTCGAGAAGCGCGAGAGCCGATCGGTGATCGTCACGAACCCGTCTTCGTCCAACTTTGCAATGTCGCCTGTAATGTACCAGCCGTCGCGCATGGCGCTGGCCGTCAGGTCCTCGCGACCCAGGTATCCCTTCATGACGTTGGGGCCCTTGACCAGTAACATGCCGGGAGTATCGGGGGGCAATGGGGCGAAGGTGTCAGGATCTGCGATTTGTACGGACACTCCGGGCAGCGGTTGGCCGACAGTTCCCCGCCGTGAAGCCGGTTGAAAGTAGCCCGCGGCCCGGAAGTCCGGACAATTGACGGCAACAACGGGGGCGCATTCGGTAACACCGTAACCCTGAACCGGTTCGATGCCGAACTGATCTTGAAATGCCTGCGCCAGTCGGGACGAAAGTTTCTCGGCTCCGGTCAGGACCACGCGTAATGAGCTGAATTGCTCCGGCGTGCAACGGCGGAGATAGAGCTGGAGAAAGGTCGGCGTGGTGACGAGGAACGTGATGCGATAGCGGTGCACGAGTTCGCCGATGGCGGCGACATCGAGCGGAGAGGGATGAAAGACCATGCCCAAGTTCTTGAACATCACAAGCCAGAAGACGAGATAGCCGAACGAGTGGAAAAATGGAAGGATGCCGAGCACTCGCTCGTTCTGGTAGAGCTGGAGAATCTGGCCTGCCCCCTGCTCATTGGAGTCGACGTTGAAGTGAGAGAGCATCACGCCCTTCGGTTCCCCCGTACTGCCGCTGCTGAAGATGATGGTGGCCACGTCATCCATTGTCACGGGGGTGTCCTGCCCGCAGGCTCGTTCGATCAGCCTGGCAGGGGCGCAAAGGGCGAGGAGAGCCGCGACGAGTTTTTGTCCTGTGCCGATGGTGCGGGCGATATCTTCCAGCCATAGGACTTCCGGCCCGTCCGGTAACTCCAACTTGGCCTTTTGGACAAAGACTTTGCTGGTCACGATCGTGCGGAGGTCTGCGAGCCGTACGGCTGCTTCGAGGCCGGATTTGCCGACCGTATAGTTCAGGTTTACGCTGGTTTTCCCGCAGAGGGGCGCCGCCACATTGACGAGTGCGCCGGCGACGGTCGGAGGAAGCAGAATGCCGACATGGCGCTGGTCTTTCCAATGTGGCCGAAGCAATCTGGCGAGGACGATGGATCCGATTAAGGCTTGGATCGACGACACATGCGGGCGGGTTTGGTCCGCCATCGTGAAACGGAAGGGATGGCGCCTCATGGCATGGATGAATTCACGATGGAGTGTGCGGCGACTGGACTTGCGCAGGCGCCAGGCCTCTTCACCGAGCGCGCGAATCGCGGCGCGGAGTTCGTGCGCGGAGGTGTCGGACGGCAGAGGCGCGCCGAAGGACACGGTCAAGGGATAGGGAATTCGTTCAGGCCATTTTGAGAAGAAGCGGCCCCGTTCAAAGCTGAAGATACTGCCCCAGACACGATCCAAATGGACGGGGATGACCGGAACCTGCCGCCCTTTCACGATCCGTTCGAAGCCGCGCCTGAATGGCAACAGTGTGCCGGTGCGGGTGATTTGCCCTTCAGGGAAGATGCAGACGATCTCCCCGTTGTCGAGCGCCTGCCCCGCGTTGCGTAGTGCCCGGAGGATGATGCGAGGGCCTCCTGTCGAGGCAATCGGTATGACCTTCATCGCCGTCATCAACCATTTGAACAGCGGGTGTGCCGCATAGGCTGCGTCCACGACGAACCGTATGGGCCGGTCGACGCTGGCCATGAGTAAGAAGCCATCGACGAACGACATATGGTTCGGAACGAGCAGCGCTCCGCCGGATTGGGGGACATGCTGCTGGCCGACGATGCGGAGGCGATAGAGGGTGTTCGTCAAGATGACGAGCACCAGCCGCAGGAACACATCGGGCATCAGCCAGAGGGCCCACAGGGTGCCTCCGAGGGTCACTCCGGCTGTGACGAGGAAAATGTTGCTGGTCGAGAGACCGGCATTGGCGAGCGAACCGCCGGCCAGCGATCCCAATAGGATTCCTGTGAAGACGCAGGTGTTGGAGAATGAGATCACCGCGCCTCGCCGATCGGGCGGGGATCTCCATTGGAGGATGGCATTCAGCGGCACGAAGATGAAGGAGCAGGAGATTCCGAGGAACCCCAATATGAGAAACGTTCCGAACAATGGTGGGGTGAGCGCGCCGAGCAAGAAGAGCGCAATGGACGCACCTGTGGCTCCCAGAGGGATCAGTCCATACTCAATCCGGTTTTGAGACAGCCGTCCGACCAGCATCGCGCCTGCCCCGATGCCGACGGATAGCAACGTGAGCGGAATACCCGACATCGAATCAGAAAGCTGCAGAACGGCTTTGGCATAGACGAGGATGTTTTGGGCGAAGAGGCTCGCGATCGTCCAGAAAAATATCTCTCCGGGAATGGCAAGGCGCAACAAACGTTCTGTTTGAATGGCAGCCCACGCGCCGCGGATCGTTGAGCCGATGCCGCCGGATGTGCGCGCGGGCGAGACGCGGGGAACGGCAAAGGCTGCAACCAGGCCAACCACCGACAGGACGGCCAGGACGAGCGGCGCTATCCAAACCTGGTCGCCGGCGCTTTGCAAGAGAAAGCCTCCGGCTGCTGTGCCTGTGAGGATGGCGGCAAAGGTCCACATCTCCAACAGGCCGTTGCCGGCGGCGAGATGTTTATGCGGAATCAGCTCGGGGAGGATGCCGTATTTCGATGGGCCGAAGAGCGCACTGTGGACGCCCATTCCGCATAGGACGATCAAGGGCAGAATGCCGCCGGCTGGGTTCAACCAGAGCGCCACGGCGCCGGCGCTCATGAGGAACACCTCGACGATCTTGATCGCGATGATGACCGTGCGTTTACTCAATCGGTCGGCCAACGTGCCGCCGACCAGTGACAGCAGCATCAGTGGCAGGGTGAAGATGATAAACGTCAGTGCGGTTTGGGTCTGTGCCGCCGCTTCCAGCTCAGGACCCGGCGTCATCTGCGCAGTCGCTTGCCGGATGGCCAGCAAGGCCACCATGAGCTTCCACGCGTTGTCGTTGAACGCGCCGAAGAATTGCGCGATCAGCAGGCCGCGGAGAGGATGCGATGAGGAGCGTGGGTCTGTGCTGATGGGTACCTTCACACAGCGCCTTAGGTGAGTGGGCCGGGCGATGTTTCTGAGACCGGTAATCCCTCTAGCTCCATAATCCGCAACGCGTTGGTGGTGGGACAGGGACCTGGTCTGAGCTTGTAGTCGAATTGCAACGCGCCGGATGCCACCGTTTCTTGAAAGTGGGCGTTCCGCAATCCTGGCACCGTCTTGTCGAGATCGGTCAATTCCAAATCGTGGGTGGTGACCAAGCCGAAGCCATTGCCTTGCGAGAGGGCGGTAATGAAGGCACGGCTCCCGATCAATCGTTCACGATTGTTGGTGCCTTTGAATATCTCGTCGATCAGGAAGACGACCGGTGCGTTGGATCGATCCGCCGTCTCATCGAGCAGGCGTTTGAGGCGTTTCACCTCGGCATAGAAAAAAGACAGGCCTGCTTCGAGCGAGTCATCCACTCTGATACAAGTGGCGAGGCGCGCCCAGGTCCACTCGAAAAGATCGGCGCAGACCGGGGCGCCTGCCTGGGCGAGGCAGAGATTGATGCCCAGGGTTCGCAGGAAGGTGCTCTTCCCCGACATGTTGGACCCGGTCATCAGGAGTACGGTTCCCCGTGTTTCGAGGGCAAGATCGTTCGAGACCCGGTGCGTCTCAGGAATCAGAGGATGGGCAAGGCTTTTGGCCGACAGCCTGGCCTGCGCTCCATTACGCTGAGGATCGGTATTGAGTGGGTCCGGCCAACGGTACGTTGGATGGAGCGCGGAAAATGTGGCGAGCGCCGAGGCCGCCTCGACTTCAGCCAGCCGATCCAGCCAGGTCGGCAGGTGGGAGGCCACCTGCGCCTGAATTCGTTGGAGCCGATAGGTGAACCACAAGTCCCAGGGACAGACCGCATTGACGGCAAGATGGATGAGCGGATGGGCTTTGACGCTGATCGCATGCAGGGCGCGGGCTGCTTGTCTGACGAGTTGGGGCGGATTCATGCCGGGGGCGCGCAGCGGTTCCCAGAGTCCGGCAAGCGCCGAATGGCGAGGTTTGGCATGTCGTTCGACAAATCCCAGCACGGCTCCCAGTTTCTCCAGTTGGAAATGCACGCCCACGGCATGTTCCAATAACTCTTCTCCCTGATCGGTCCAGAAATAGAGCAAGGCATAAGGCGCGAAGGACCACATCCAATAATTCGGCAGCCAGTCGAGCAGGGCGCTCAACCCAAGCGCGAGAGTGGCGGTGGCAAGCAGGAGTTGAATGCCTAAGACGGTCGTGAGGTGAGGGAAGCCGACCGCATGATTCAGGACAGCTTCCAATCGGTGTCCGTTGATTTCCTGCTCACCGATGAGTTGAGCTTCCAGCCCCAGCCGATCGCGGAACAACGATTTTGGAATGAGTTCCTGCACGAGGCGCCGGCGCAGGAGCCACTGGTCAGGCTTCGGTGGCTGCTCAAGCAGCCATGATTGCAGCCGTGTTTGTCCTTGCGAGGAGACAGTGGTGTCGAGCAGATGGAGAAGCGAGTGCGGGCCGACGAGATCCAAATCTTTGGCATAGGGATGGTGATCGGGAACGCTCGATGGACGAGCAGGGATATGGGGCCAATCGAGCCGGAGTCGTGCCAGGTGCACGAGCTTGATCTGTTTCCAGAGACGAAGCCGGTGCAAGCGACTTTCGAGCCTGTTATGATAGACGGCCACCATCAAAAACAGGGCCACAAAGGCGATGAGCGCTCCATTGCCGGCTTGATACCATCCCGTTTTGTAAAGGGCCACCGTGCAGATCGCTCCGACGATGAACAGGATCAGTCGCCAGCGGCTGAGTTTGGAACTGGCGGCTGTGGCCAGGGCGATCATGCGGTCGAGCTTCGCCACCAGGCCGGTGAGCGATAGGGTTTTTGATTTTGGCGTCCGAGGCTGGTTGTGGCCCATAAAACCGACCTTACTGGATAGGGCGGTCCTCGTCAATCACCTGGTGTCGTGATGCAGAATGAGTGGATCGATGTGACGGTTCGGAGTGAAGTGGATGCCGCTGAGCTGCTGGATCTCCTGGCCGACCCGTTCGTCCAGGGCAGCTGGCAAGACGACGGCGCGATCCACATTTATTGGCCCAGTCAACATTGGTCACAAGATCAATATGCTCGACTCAGGCAAGTCCTTCAACAGATGGAGGGAAGGGGAGAGCAAGGGCTCAACATTCTGGTGCAGTCCCTTCCGCACCAGGATTGGAATCGACAGTGGGCAGAATCGGTGAAGCCCCTTCGTGTCGGGCATCGGATCGTCATTCGACCCAGTTGGGAGCCGGTCGATCTGCAGCCCGGCGATGTGGAAATCATCCTCGACCCGAAGCAGGCATTCGGAACTGGCCATCATGCGACGACCCGCATGTTGTTGGAATGGCTTGAAGACTGTATTCAAGGCGGCGAGTCTGTACTGGACGTGGGGGCAGGGAGCGGCATTCTGGCCATGGCATCAGTGCGGCTTGGAGCAGCCTCGGCCCTGGGGGTAGAATGCGATCCTGTCGCGGTGGGTTGCGCGCGAGACTATGGCGCGGAGAACGGGTTTGGAAGCAATCTTGAATTCCGGTGCGGCACGTTGGAAGAGCTCGACCTGGTAGGAGCTCCGAGGCCGGATCTGATACTCGCGAATCTCGATCGGCGGACGTTGTTGCAGCTATGCAATGACTTGGCGCGGTATGTGAGCCAGGGTGCGAGGCTCTTGCTGTCCGGTATTCTGATCGAGCAAGAGAGAGAGATTGTCGAAGCGTTCTCCTCGCACGGCGCCTTGTTGTTTCAACGGCGCGAACAGGAGGGCTGGGTGGCTTTGGAATTGCTGATGGCGGAGTCTTGCGAGGGAGCGAGTTGATGACTGAGACTGGACGACCACCCTATCCCCATCTGTACCAGATTAATGTGTCGAGCGGCGGTGTGCCGAAACGGCCCGTGCTGGCGGCAGTCATCGTCAAGGCTGGAGTCGAGGGCGACCGGCAACAGAACCTGAAAGTACATGGCGGGCCCGATCGCGCGGTCTGTCTCTATTCGCAAGAGCTGATTGAGCGGTTGCAGGATGAGGGCCACTCGATCGAAGCCGGTTCCTCCGGAGAAAACCTGACGCTCGCCGGGCTTGAGTGGGAGAAGTTGAAACCCGGCGATCTGATTGAGGTGGGGCCAGAGGTAAGGCTCGAGGTCATGAGTTATACCAGTCCGTGCGAGAAGAACGCCCAGTGGTTCCGGGACAGAGACTACAAACGTGTTTCCCAGAAAATAAATCCCGGGTGGAGTCGGCTCTACGCGAAAGTGCTGCGCGAGGGGGTGGTGAGGCCTGGAGATGAGGTCGTGGTGAAGCCTGGTGACAATGTTGAATTATGAATGTTGAATGGTGAATGACCATGGATCGTACGCTTGAACCTGAGTTGATGGACGATCCTGAACAGGCGCTCGTCTATGCTCGGGCAGATTTTGAACAGGAGAACCAAGGCTTCGTCGATCGCTTCCGCGAATACTTTCCAGAATTTGTTGCGGGGCACATTCTCGACCTGGGTTGTGGGCCAGGCGACATCCCCGTCCGGTTCGCGCAGGCGCTGCCTTCTTGTCGTATCACCGGCGTCGATGCGTCGGAGCCGATGGTGCGGTTAGCTGAAGAAGCTGTGCGGGAAGCAGGGTTGTCCAACCGTATCACTTTCCGCTGTGAACGATTTCAGGATCTCGCCGGAGTGAGTACCGTAGATGCAGCGATCTCCAATAGCCTGCTGCATCATGTGCCGAACCCGTTGCAGTTTTGGCACAAGCTACGATTGGCAGTGAAGCCCGGTTCGCCTGTGCTGGTGATGGATTTGTTCAGACCAGACTCGGCGGAAGAAGCGAAGGCCATCGTCGATCGGTATGCCTCAGGGGCTCCGGACATTTTGAGACGAGACTTCTATAACTCGTTGCTCGCGGCTTTTACGGAAGATGAAATCGGGTCGCAGTTGGCGCAGATGAATCTGACGCGCCTGTTGATCGATGTGATTGATGATCGGCATTGGGTGGTCAGCGGAATCATTCACTGATCAGGGCAGGATGGTGAAAACGATCCCCAGCTTCGCGCTCGGTCGTTTGAACGCCTCAACGTACCAACCGCGTACGCCTCTGCGTTCAAAATCCCTGCGGCCTTGCTGGATGATCGTTTTGACCATCCTTCTCCCTCTTCTCTCCAATACTCATGCAACGGCTCAACTTGATCGGCTTGGGAAGCCCAAGGCCATAGACCAGACGGTTGTTGCCGACACTCCTCTGATCGAGATTCCTGCCGGTGAGTTTGCCATGGGATTGGACGGGATGCAGGCGCTGGAGGATGAACGGCCCAAGCATCAGGTCTGGCTTCCGGCCTTCTCGATCGATATCTATGAAGTGACAACGGCGCAATATGCATCGTTTCTTGCTGCCTCAGATCGCCTGCCTCCGTGGCAATGGGCCATGGTCGATTTGGCGAAGCATCACGATCGTCCGGTAATCGGCGTAGATTGGTCTGATGCGGAGGCCTATTGTCGATGGAGAGGGAAGCGGCTTCCCACCGAGGCAGAATGGGAGAAGTCGGCCAGAGGAGCGGATGGAAGATTGTATCCCTGGGGTAATCACTCTCCCACCAAGGAGATGGCGAATTTTGCGTTGGGCGCGCGGTTCAGCTACAGCCAAGTCTTGATGCCCGCGCAATCCTATGAGCGCGGCAAGAGTCCCTATGGCCTCTACCACATGGCGGGAAATGTGTGGGAGTGGGTGCAGGATTGGTACGGCGCGGACTATTACAAGGTATCGCCCGAACAGAATCCGCAAGGGCCTGAGCTGGGGCAATTTAAAGTGCTGCGCGGTGGATCGTGGTCCGATCTGCCGAAATATTTGCTGACCTACGGACGATTCAAGCTCGCGCCCGAAACCAAGAACAGTTATACGGGATTTCGGTGTGCCCGATAGAAAGACCGCGGTTTTTTCACTGTGCCAATTGAATAGAGAAGGTTACGAGAAGATGAGGGCAAGGAGGAGCAATCCCGTCAATGAGCAGAGCGTGGTGAAGTAGAGCGCGCCGGTTCGATCGCCCAGCCAAGCGGTTTTCCATCCCCCGGGATAGAGCGTCTGGTGATCCGCAACCAACCCCTCTTCATAAAATCCTAGCGCTTGTTCGAGCTGAACCAGGACTTGCTTGGCTTGCCGGTGGCGATATTGCTGTTGGAGGATCAGCGCGCAGAACAAGCAGCACCAGATCAGGCTTGCGAGCTCAATGAACAGGGTATCGAACGACGTCAGCTGATTTTTCTGTGGGCTTAAGAGGAACGCGGCGAGCATGATGATCAGGCCCAGTGAGCCAAAGACAGTGAGCCGCATCATCTGTTCGCGTCGCCGGTAGACCTCCTCTTTATAGAGGGGGTAGAGAACGGTCAGGATCTGTTGAACAGTTTCGGCAATCATGCCTTTCTCCTTAGGATGCTCGAAAATGTTGTCCTTAGAATAATATAATCGTCATTCGTCCGAAAGTGGTGTTGTTGGTTTCTCGTGTAAGGTTTCAGGTTGTCAGGGACCACCCTCCGAAAACTTGAAACGAGAAACTTGTAACCAGAAACAGTTGAACGAAATACGTGTTATGCTTCACGCGGCTCTGTGAGATGGGTCACGAGCCAATCGCTGATCGACATAGTCATCCGGTGAAAGTCTTCCCCGCGAGTGAATTGGTGATCGGCGTCAGGCAGAAGATCGAGCCTCTTAGGCCCCCTCAGTGCATCATATAATCGACGACTCTGATGGAGCGGGACACACTCGTCTTGTTCACCCTGGACAATCAGGGTAGGGGTGCTGATTTGTTCGGCCGGTCCATAGGCAATCTGTCCGAGGCAATCTTCGTAAAAACCAAACCGCAGACGGACTCGATCCGGTCCTCCCATGATGTTTGGGATTGTGTTCAAGATCTGCCACTGTGCCAATTCATCAGGCCCGAATGTTAATCGAAGTTCTTCTGCAAAGTCCACCACGGGACATTTAAGGGCCAAACAGGCGATATCACGGCGCCGGGCCGCTGTGAGGATGGCGACGAGTCCTCCAAAGCTTGAGCCGACAAGCCCGATTCGGCCATAGCCCCTCACAGCCACCAGATCCAATGCAGCTTCAGCTTGATGTAGGGCCAGTGTTGCCGTGATTTCTTCAAAGGGACCGTCGCTGTCCCCTTGGCCGAAAAAGTCGAACCGAAAGGTCGCGAGGCCCTGTTGATTGAGAAGACGGGTCAAAGTTGTATTGGTCGTGCTGTTCTTGTTGGACAGAAACCCGTGGCACAGCACGGCGAGACTCGTGGTCGGTCTGCCTGGCGTGCTGAGGATGGCAGCAATGCCGTGTCCATGGCGATCATGAAATGTCAGGGCTTCTTCCACCGAGTGGTCTTTCAATCAAGCAGGACGTTGGGAAAAATGTCTTCACATGCTGGAAGATCTATGGTCCGCGCCCGTGGCGTAATTGGAAAAGCTGCTGCAGAATACCTGAGTGAGGTAGCGAGGACAAGTCGGCAGATTGCTCGGGGGCGCTGTGGTGCCAGGCCTGAGCGAACGGTGAGCCCGCCTGCCTGGACGCCGGGCTCACCGCGTTCAGGTGCGTCGTCGCCGCACTTGCGAGGTCGAGCGCCATATATATGCTCCTGGCGCGAAGAAAGAGTTCCAGATCAGGTTCTGACTTCCATCTCCGCGAGTGCAGCAGAAATGCTCATGAATAATGCGGGCTAGGCTGAGGTCAAGATGCGATGTTTCTCATCGGAGGCTCAACCTTCTCCGTACTGGCTGACTCTTTCAGTCTCTTGTTAGGGAGAGAGACAACGGCTCCGGAAGGCATAACTCCCAAAGCCCAGGCGAGTTTGGCGGTAAAGATGGTCAAGCTGCCAAGGAGTAGGCCGGCGGTGACCCAGGTTGCAATCTGAATGGTGGGCGAACTGAGTGGGAAGTTCCAGTTGAGGGTAGCGAGCAGGCCGAAGCCCATTGTCCCCAGGCTAAGTCCAGTCAGCTGAACGGCGCGCCACCGATCTATAATGGCTGCAAGCTGCTCTCGATAGGGCTCCTGCCTTTTCCGGTTCACAGTACGATCGGCTGCCAGTATCTCAGGGATGCCATAGGATAGGGCTCCAAAGACCGATTGTAAGATAAACCCGATCATGGCCATATGGGTATAGGCTGCGAGGTGCAACGCTCCAAACGGCAGCGCCTGCGGTTGTGGGAGGAAGTTGGCGCCGACGAGCACGCCCATGATCATCATCAAGACCAGGAAGAACGTTGCGATTAGGAGGTGGTCGGAAGCGGCATTCCCTGAATGGCCTGACCCGATCCATGTGCGCAGAAGATTGTAGGCGTAGAGACCGATGCTGAGGATGAGTAACCCTCCGATCGCGAGTTCGAGGCGGAGGGACGAGGTCATAAATCCGCCGATCAACATGGCGAAGCCGACGGGAAGCGCAACCATCACGAAGCGGGCGAGGTTTAGGCTGTAGAGGTTGGCCTTCAAGACAATAGGTAAAAGGCGATGGGTGGCGCCGATCAGGGCCATAGTGACACAACCCAACAGAATCAGATGGAGATGAAGAAGCCGCGCGTGGGCATAGTATTCCTGGGCAAACTGGAAAGCCATCGCGACGCTGATGATCAATCCAACCAGTAGGGCGATGAGTGAGAAACGATAGAGCCAGGAGGAACCGGCTATTTGAGTATGGCTTTGTCGTGCGTAATGCCAGGCGACTGGAACGATGGAGGCGATGGCTCCAATCAGGATGATTCCAGCCCCGCCGACGACCTTCATATTTCCGAATCCGAACCCAAGGAGCAGCATAATTGTTGCGGTGTTCAGGGTTGCGAACAGCCACGGACGAGAGTTCGAGCCGGCATGACTGCTCTGGGAATCACTGGGCAGGGAAGCCAGCAATCCGCCAATCATGAGCTGCAGGATGCCTCCGATGAGAATGGCATGCACATGGACCAACCTCAACCAAGAAGGCAACGGTGTGCCATGGACTAATCCAATTAGGATGGCCAGTCCCGCCAAAGAGGAAAGCAGGAGCCAAGCGAATCCTGTGGTCACAAATGTCAGTGGACGGAAGCTGGATCGACCCATGTAAGTGGTGTTCCTCACAGAACGCTGAAACAGTCCGCTCGCTGTCCGCCATTTGTGAAGGGTGAGATGACTGTACCCGTAATGATCAATGATTAATGTTGAATGTTCAATCAAACATTGAAAATTACGCACTGAACATTTTCGGATAACACGAGATGCACTTCACGAGTGTTCTGGCAGGTTGTGGGTGTAATCAGTTTATACACAATACGCCGTTGGAACCACCCCCATTAGCGTCGAAATCAACAAAGCATCTTGCTATGTCGGGAGAAAATAGAAGTGATTCGTCGGGCCAGTTCCGTGACCGATCGCCAGACTATGGCGAAGGGCCTCTGTGAGGTAGGTTTTGGCTGTCTGTACGGCATCGTTCACGGATTTACCTCGCGCCAGATGGGCGGCAATGGCTGAAGCGAACGTGCAGCCGGTGCCATGGGTGTGGGGGGTATCGATGACCTCACCTTTGAACACATTGAAAAAATTACCATCGTAGAGCAGATCGGTGGCTCGTTCAGTCGGTAAATGACCGCCCTTGATCAACACATACTTGCAGCCGAACTCGTGAATGATTTTAGCGGCGCGGCGCGCGTCCGCGAGGGTCTTGATCTCAATGCCGGAGAGTTGTTGGGCCTCATGGATGTTCGGGGTGACGAGCAGCGCCAGGGGGAAGAGCTGTGTTTTCACCGCATCGATCGCCTCCGGCTTGAGCAGCGCATGGCCGGTCTTTGAGATCATGACCGGATCCACCACGAGATTCGTGATCTTTTGAGGCCTCAGGAGCGTTGCGACGACCTCAACGATCGCCGTCGATGACAGCATCCCGGTTTTTACCGCTGCGATGTCGAAATCGTCGAACACCGCATCGATTTGCGACGCGATGATCGAGGCGGGCAACTCGAAGACGTCGGTGACCTCTTCAGTATTCTGCGCCGTGACGGCGGTAATTACCGACATTGCGAACACGCCGTTGGCCGACATGGCCTTAATATCGGCTTGAATCCCCGCGCCTCCGCCGGAATCCGAACCGGCAATCGTCAAGACCTGTTTGATCGGTTGTGTGCTCATGTGAGTATCAATTAGATGGTGGTGGATTTGCGTCGGTTGCTGCCGGAGGGGTTCCAGCCGATTCGACTTTGAGGCCTTCAATGGAGAACAGGGCATCCTGTCGGGGGGCCTTCTCGTGATAATGAAAGACAAATTGGTTCCCGGTTGCATCGGTCGGCGCCGAGAAGGTCAGCACGGCCCGGCCTTTTTTTCGCGGAGAGAGCTCGATACCGCGCATGCAGAGGCCTTCGCGGTTGTCCTCCACTTCCAATTTCCACTGTGCGCCCTGGTCATCTTCGAGCATAGTGTCTTGCAGCAGGCACAGGACTTTGAGGTCGCGTGAGGACTTATTCTCAATTGTGAGATCGGCTGTGATCCGATTGTCCCGCCTATGTAGGGCAGTCACAACCATCTGATACTGTTCATTGCTGTGGGAGCCAAGACCAGGCGGTGGCGGCGGCTTGGCAGAGGTGTCAACTTTTACAACTGGCGGCTTGTTCGCTTCTTTGATGAGTTCCGCCAGCGGGCCGATTTTAGGTATGGCGCCGCGCGTAGCGCCTAATGATTGCATGGTGCCGGGGCTGAGTAGTTTCACCGTCACTCGGAAGCCGTCAGGTGAATCGCTATAGGAGCCAGTCAGAAATACATCGGCCTGAAGCGCCTTGGCTGCCTGCTTGACTCCGTTAGCTTGAGCCGGTTCGAGCTGTGTGACATGGAATGTCTTCAAGGTTGCGTCCACCACGGTGCGATCGACGACTTTGATCTCGCCGGCGACCAGAATTTGTGTACTTAACTCCTCCGCCAAAAATTGCCCAATCGGTGTGACCGCACCCTTGGCATCCGTAAAGTCCAGCACCGCCACCCGGTTTTTTTTCGCTTTCACAGCATCGGCGATCACACCCTCCGCAAGTTGCTTCAGGCTTTCCTCATAAGACGATGCCGCATGAGCCGGCAGTGCCCAGAGCATAGCGAAGGCAAGTAAGACCATGATCAGGAGACGATTCATTCCTGGGGAATTATCCTTTCAGACGGAAATCACGTTCATCAATAGCGCACATTATACTCAGGGGGCCTGGCCTGTCTAGCGCGAGCCTATTAACCCCGACACCGCCCGTGCCCCAGTGTTAAATCAATAGGCAAGTTCCAGCAGGGCCGGTGTTGTTCTTGGGTTAAGTAGCAGAACTAAGCCAGACTGCGCGCGTCCAACGAGGGCCTGTTTCCGGTTCTCACCCGCCCGCCCTCGCAGCGCCGAGACGCCGCGTTTCCCAATAGGCCGCGCGTTGCGCGAGCAACGGAACGGCCCTGCTACCTGCCCTCCGAACTTAACCGCTCTTCTCTCTCTCCCTCTCGGCCGGTGTTCTATTTTAGGGCCAGGGTTGGGAGGCTCTCGGAGCGTGATCAGAGCGCCGTTGGGTTACCGCTCTTGCTGAGCTGCAGCATCTGCCATAGGCAGTGGCGACGAATGTTCGAAGCCACGCCTTTGCGGAGCAAGTGGTGTGGCAAGTTTTCGGCGCCAAGCGGAGGCGAAGCTTTGCAGGGTGCTCAAAAAGGCCGTCCAGCAAGGCCGCAGCAAGCGAAGTGAGAACGCCGCTGGCGGACTTTTTCAGCACCCTGCCAGAGCGGTCAACGGCGCTCTGTGGCTGCCAGCGGAGAGAGCCTCCCAGCTCTGGCCCGCCCTCTTACACCGGCCACTTCTCCTCGTTCCACGCCATCTCCCAAAACATCCACTCATAGCGCGAGCTGATGACGAACGATTCTTCCATCCGCCGTTTCTCTTCCTTTCCCGCCGTCTTGGCCCACTGGTCTATTTTCTTCCGCATCCATTGCTGGACCTCGGCGAATTCAGGCGAGGCGTAGAGCATAAGCCAATCTCGATAGGGATGATCCTGCTTTGGTGGACCATGCTTCAAGAGGTGTTGCCCGACGACACAGTAGATCCAGGCGCAGGGGAGAGCCACGACGGCAATCTCTGCTACCGAGCCTGTGTGGGCGACCGTGAGCATGTGCCGCGTATAGGCGTAGTTGGTCGGCGCCATGGGCACGGATGTCATTTCCTTCGCAGTCATCTCCCAGCGTGACCCATATCCCTCGTGGAGGCTCCGTTCGACAACTATGGTGTCTTCGGCGAGTTTTGTCAGGCGCAGGGCCGATTCTGAATCCGGCGCTCTCAGGGCCCCGGCAGAAAATACACGGGCGAGGTCGCTAAGAAACCTGGCGTCTTGCAGGATGTAGTACTTGAATTTTCGCTCCGGCAAGGTTCCCTTGCCCAACGCCACAACGAAGGGGTGGGTCAGTTGGGCATCCCAGATGGGTGTGGCGAGTTGTCTTAAGCGATCCGTAAATGACATTGGGTTCTCTCCGTTAGACGTAAAACGTGAAAGGTGAAATGTATGACGTTAAATGAAAGATCTCAGATGATCAGAGGTGACGATTACTCTAACCTCGCTATTTTCATGTGTGGGTCCGCCCTCTAACGTTTCACGTTGCACCTTTCGCGTCCAACGTCCGCCCAGGCCAGGGCCTCGGCATGCGATTGATGCCGTCGAGCGCGGCGACTTTATAACATTCCGCGAGGGTCGGGTAGTTGAATACGGTATCGATGAAATAGTCTATCTTTCCCTTGTAAGCCATGACGGCCTGGCCGATGTGAATGAGTTCCGTGGCTCCCTCTCCGATAATATGGACACCGAGGAGGGTGCGGGTGTAGCGGTGAAACAGCAGCTTTAACATGCCGGTCTGATCGCCGATCAGCTGTCCGCGGGCGATTTCCCGGTAGTGGGCGAGGCCGACCCCATAGGGAACCTCCGCCTTAGTCAGTTCCTCCTCATTCCGCCCCACCATGGAAATTTCCGGGATAGCGTAGATCCCATAAGGGAGGAGGTCCGTATCTGTGTGGTCGGGATGGCCAAAGGCGTGGCAGGCCGCATGGCGGCCTTGCTGCATGGAGGTGGAGGCCAAGGCGGGAAAGCCGATGACGTCGCCGGCGGCGTAAATATGGGGGATCGCCGTTTGGAAATTCTCGTTTACGACTACGCGGCCTCGTGAGTCCGGTACGATGCCGATGGCTTCCAAGTTCAAATGTTTCGTGGCACCGATGCGGCCGATGGCGTACATGAGCGTTGATGTCGTGATCGGCGGACGGTGCTTCAATGAGGCCGTAACTGTTCCATCCGTCTCTTTTCGGATCGCGATGGCTTCTTCTTCATGGTAGATCGCGATGCCGATGTCTGCCATTTGCTGTTGCAAGGCGCCGACGATTTGGGCATCGACAAATTCCAGCAAGCGTGGCTGCTTGTCGATCAACGTAACCGGTACGCCCATCATGGCCAAGATCGACGCGTACTCCGTGCCGATCACACCGCCGCCGACAATGGTGATGGAGGTGGGTATGTGGTCCAGTCTCAGGAAGCCGTCGGTATCGATGATGGTGTGTTCGTCGAAGGGAATCTCTGCCGGCCGGGCCGGCTCAGTCCCTACGGCGATGATGATCGCGTGAGCCCGATGTTCATCGGACGCGCCGAGCCGTTCGATGAAGAGCCGATGAGGATCGAGGAAGCGGGCCGTTCCGTAAATCAGATCGATCCGGTTGCGCGCCATCTGATTCTGCACGATCTCGATCTCGTTCTTGATGATGTGGTTGGTGCGGAAGGCGAGGTCTTCGATGGTGATTTTGTTTTTCAGACGATATTCGGCTCCGTACAGGGTGCGTTGACGGAATCCCGAGAGATACAGGACTGCCTCGCGGAGGGATTTGCTGGGGATCGTCCCGGTGTTCGTGCAGACGCCGCCGACCACTTCTTTGCGCTCAATGATGCCGACTTTTTTGCCGAGCTTGGCGGCCTGGACCGCAGCTTTCTGGCCGGCCGGCCCTGTCCCTATGACAAGAAGATCGTATTGAGCCATCGCTTCATTCTATAGGAAGACTGAGGTGAAGGCTAAGGATAAGGAGAAGCAAGCGGTCCCTTTCCTTAGCCTCAGCCTATGCACCTCAGCCGTTTGTTCGGTCTAACTTGCAGTGATCAGGGACTTGGCCACGGTGAAGGCTTTATCCAGGTCCGGCAGTTGGACCAATTCGGGGGTGACTTGCAGATGGCGTACGGTATTGTTGGCATCGACCACCATGATCGTACGGGCCAGAATGTGGGGTCCTTTGATAAAGAGTCCGTAGGCCTTCCCAAATTCACCATCTTTGTAGTCAGAGAGAAAGGTAACGTTGGTGATACGGGCTTCCTGTGCGAACCGTTTTTGCGCAAAGGGGGTGTCGACGCTCACGGTGACCAATTCGACCATCTTGTCGAGGCCCTTATTTTTCTCGCTCAGATAATGGGTCTGCTCTTCGCACACCGGGGTATCGAGCGACGGGACGACGCTGATGATCCGGACCTTGCCCTTGCCCTTGGTGTCGGTGATGGAGATCGGCGAGAGATCCGTCTGCGTCAGCGTCACTTCCCTGAGGGTGTCCCCGACTTTGATGCCGGTTCCCGCTAGAACCAGTGGATTTCCCTGAAAGAGGACGGTGCGACCCTCACCAGCTACGGCACTGCCGTCAGCGACTGTGTAGTTTTTGTATGTAAAACTTGTGCCGGTACTTGCGCATCCTGTCAACCCGATCGCTATGCAGAGTACGGCTCCAATGATCATTCGATATGCTGCCTTCATATTATCTCCCCTCCTTGGTGAAGTGACGGTGCCTATACGACTATCAAGAATACGGCGGTGTGCGAATGGGTTGTTCTCAAGATGCTTGCGGCTATTCTGACATAGCAGAGCTGCGATGGTCCACATGGGGGGCAGGCTCGGCCTATCTGGTTCATTTGGTTTGTTTTGTTTATCTGGTTGATTTGGTAATTTCATTCAACCAACCAAACGAAATAGACCAAACAAACCCAATAACGGCCTTCTCATGCCGGCGGACTGTTTCAGCATCCGGCTAGCGGCGAATAAAATCGATGAGTTCCTGGTTCACGAGATCCGGTCGTTCCCACTGTGGAATGTGTCCCGCCTTGGGGATCCGAATGAATTGCGACTCTTTGATCGTCCGGTGAAGCTCATCACCCACGATGATTGGAAATACCCGATCTTCTTCCCCCCAGAGTACCAATGTCGGGTGGGTGATTTCATTGATCCGTGTGGCAAATCCAGACTCCCATAATGGGAGATTTTCGCTGACAGCCATTATAGGTTTGATGAGTCCTGGTCGCTGTCGGTTGCGATTGGAACGGTCGATGACGGCCGGTGTGAGGAGTATCGGGTCGTGGACGATCTCTTGTAAAACGGACTCGATCATCAGTCCGCCGAAGAGCATGTTGCCGAATGAAACGAGCCAGGCCGGCGCGCTGGTTTCTAGGGCGCGCCTGATCGATGGACTGGCGAGTTTCTCCATGACTTGTGACGGCAACCCGTCGATAAGCACAAGTTTGGAGACGTACGAGGGGTGTGTCAGCGCCATGCCGATGGCTAATCCTGCGCCCATGGAGTTGCCGACCAATGTGGCCTGCGGGACTTTCACTGTATCCATGAATCCGACGAAGAAGGCCAGCATCTGATCCGGCCTGTACTCGATATCAGGTTTATCGGACAGCCCTGCACCTGGCAGGTCGAGCGTAAGGACACGGAAGTGCTGGGACAAGGCATGTTGCTGATGTTCCCATTGCCACATCGACCCCCCGAAGCCGTGGATCAGGATGACCGACGGACCTGTTCCCACATCCAGATAGGCGATCCGCTGGCCCTGGACTAAGACGGTCTGAATGGGCGTTCGCTCAAATGTCTCGAACTGCATTGGGATCGAGGAAGGTGAGGAGCAGGCGGTCATGAGATGGCATAGTAGGGCGAAAGTGAGCAGCGCAGCAGCGAATTGTCTGCTTACAGGGCCGAAAGGAAGAGGGCCTATCGGGCTACTCGAGCTGAATGACCGTTTCATCCGTCTTCACGTTGTCGCCTTCGGTCACCAGGATCGCGGTGACTTTCCCGTCGATCGGGGCTGGAACCTGGCTCTCCATCTTCATCGCTTCGATGATCAAGAGGGGAGCTCCTGCTTTGACCATGGCATCGACTGCGACGAGCACTTTGACGACGCGACCAGGCATCGGGGGGGCCACATCTCCTGGTTTGGACGGCCTGGGCCTTTTGCGTTTAGCGCCGGCTGCAGCATCGGGTGCCTCCGGTACGCCGGCCAAGATCTCCTGAATCGGCTCCAAGGAGACCTCTTCGAGCTTGTCGTTGACCCGAATGTAATAGGGCTTGCGTCCGTCGACCTTTCGTCCTGATCCGGACACCTGTACATGGTAGGTCTCGCCGTGGACCGTGACGTTGAATTCAGCAGGGGCCAGATGAAGTTCGGTTGCGGCAGCAGGCCCGCTGGGCAAGAAACTCTCCAGCGGCTCCAGCGTGAGTTCGCCTTTTTCGCGCGCTTCGAAGAAGTCTCGCGCGATTGTAGGGAATAGGGTGAACGAAAGCTGATCTTCAATTGTAGTGGCCAAAGCAGGCAGATCTTTTCTGGATGCCTCCAGTTCCGGCTCCAATCGATCCGCCGGCCGCGTCTTGATCGGATGGTCGTCCCCGATCGCGCGGGCCATAATGTCGTGATCGAGGGGGCCAGGCGCCCGTCCGTAGAGTCCGAGGAAGTAGTTCTTGGTTTCCGTGGTGATGACTTTGTACCGTTCGCCGGTCAGGACGTTGAGCGTCGCTTGTGTGCCGACGATTTGGCTGGTCGGAGTGACGAGCGGAGGATACCCCATTTCCTTTCGGACGCGAGGCACTTCATCCAGGACTTCTTTGATTCGATCGATCGCATTCTGTTCGGTCAGTTGGGCGGCGAGATTCGAGAGCATACCGCCGGGAATCTGCGAGGTGAGAATCTCGGCATCGACCCCGGTGAACTCGCTTTCGAATTGCCGATACTTCCGCCGAACGGTGCGGAAGTGTTCGGTGATCGGAAGGAACGACGCGGGATCCAGCCCTGTGTCGTACTGGGTGTTGCGCAACGAGGCTACCATCGTTTCCGTCGGTGGATGCGAGGTGCCTCCCGCCAGCGGGGAGATGGACGTATCCAGCATGTCCAGGCCGCCCAGGATCGCCATGAGGGAGGTCATTGAGGCCATCCCAGACGTGTAGTGCGAATGGAGGTGGATCGGAACCTTCACGGCCGCTTTGATCCGGCGTATGAGGTGATAGGCGTCGAGCGGCGCCAGGAGTCCGGCCATGTCTTTGATACAGAGCGTGTCGGTTCCCAAATCCTCCAGCTGTTTGGCCATGTCGACAAAACGGTCCACGCTGTGGACGGGACTGACGGTATAGCTGATGGCAGCTTCGACATGTTTGCCGCAGGCTTTCACTTCCCGCATGGCCCGTTCGACGTTGCGGATATCGTTCAGCGCATCGAAGATGCGAAAGACATCGATGCCATTGGAGGCGGATCGCTCGATGAACTGTTCCAGCACATCGTCGGCATAGTGCCGATAGCCGACCAGGTTCTGCCCGCGAAGCAGCATTTGGAGCTTGGTGTTGGGCATGGCGGCGCGCAATGCCCGGAGCCGTTCCCAGGGATCTTCTTTGAGGAAGCGGAGGCAGGTATCGAACGTGGCTCCGCCCCAGACTTCAAGTGACCAATAGCCGATGGCGTCGAGCTTTTGGGCGATAGGCAGCATGTCCTCCGTCCGCATGCGAGTGGCCAGGAGCGATTGATGGCCGTCGCGCAAGGCGACATCGGTGATGAGGATCGTCTTGCCCACCGCCGGCTTGATTCCCAGGGACGGCTTTTTCTTTCCAGGCTTTTTCTTTGGTTTCGCAGTCATGGGCGTATAATAATTTTGAATGATGAATGTTCAATGATGAATTGATCTGGAGCATTCAACTTTGAACATTCACTATTCATCATTGGTCCGTTACAGTCCTTCGTAGGCGGCAATAGCGGCAGACAGTGCCAGTACCAGATCCTCGGGCTGCTCGACGTCGTCGTAGTCGAACAGTTCAGGGTGTGTTTCCAGGTAGGAGGTGTCGAAACGGCCTGCCATGAAGTCCTGATCCTGCATAATCTTCATCATAAAGGGAATAGTCGTTTTCACTCCGCGCAAGACGTATTCTTCAAGCGATCGCCTCATGCGGCTGACGGTTTCTTCCCAGGTGCGGCCGCGGACGGTGAGCTTGGCCAAGAGAGCGTCATAATACGGGGGAACGGTGTAGTCCTTATAGACCGCTCCGTCGATTCGGACCCCGATCCCGCCAGGCGAAAGATAGGCTGTGATAGTGCCGGTGCAAGGCCGAAAGTTGTTTTTCGGATCTTCGGCATTGATGCGGCATTGGATGGCATGGCCTTGTAGGGTAACTTCCTGTTGAGTGATGTCGAGAGGCAAGCCAGCTGCAATGGCAATCTGATTGCGCACAATGTCGATGGCCGTGATCTGCTCGGTCACCGTATGTTCGACTTGCAGGCGGGGATTCATTTCCATGAAGTAATAGTGGCCGTCCCGGTCGAGGAGGAACTCGACGGTGCCGGCATTGTCATAATCTACAGCTTTGGCAATAGCGATGGCGGCTTCGCCCATCTCGGCGCGAAGCGAGGGTGTGAGGATCAAGGATGGGGCGATTTCGATGAGTTTTTGGTGTCGGCGTTGAATCGAGCAGTCGCGCTCCCCCAGATGAATGATATGGCCGTGCCGGTCGGCCAATATCTGGAATTCGATGTGATGAGGCTGCTCGATATACTTTTCAAGGAAGACGGTTCCGTCGCCAAAGGCAGCCTGGGCTTCCCGGGATGCCACTGCCATGTTTTCACGAAGTTCGATGTCCGACCGTACGACTCGAAGGCCGCGCCCCCCCCCGCCGGCGCTGGCTTTGATCATGATGGGGTACCCGGTGTCTTTTACGAAGACCAGAGCATCCTTGATGTCGGTGATCCCTCCTTCTGTGCCGGGGACGATCGGGATGCCGACTCGTTTGGCCAACTCGCGGGCTTTGACCTTGCTCCCCATCAAGTCGATGGCTTGCGGTGACGGGCCAATAAAGGTAATGCCTGACGTGTGGCAGAGTTGAGCGAATTGGGAGTTTTCGGAGAGGAACCCATAGCCTGGATGGATAGCATCGGCGCCGATCCGTTGGGCCAGAGTGACGATCTGCTGGCTGTCCAGAAAGCCTTTAACCGGCCCTGGTCCGACCATGTAGGCCTCGTCCGCCTTCTTGACGTAAATTCCGGTCGAGTCGGCTTCGGAATAGATGGCGGCGGTTGCGATGCTCAGCTCGCGGCAGGCGCGGATAATCCGCATGGCGATTTCGCCGCGATTGGCCACCAGAATTTTCTTGAACATGCCGGTCCTGTCCCCTCAGATCGTTCCCGAATCTGCGAGATTTATCGGGCAAAAATGAGCGCGTAAGCTAGCATAGGATCAGGAGTCCTGTCGAGGGAATCACGGGGTGAACGGGCCGGTTTTCTCGGAGAAGCGGGCCTACTTAGGCTTAATCAAGACGGGTTTTGACTGGGCACTTCCTCCTCCTGCCACGATGATGACGAACGACATCCCCGCTTTGGCATCCGGTACCGTGGCTTCAACCGCTGAGTCGCTCATGAACTTGAAAGTCACGGGTATGTTTGAGGCCGCGCTGAAGGTCACAGTATGAAAGCATTCCTTTGTCCCGAAATTCTCACCGGTGATGACGACCGTATCGCCCGGTTTTGCTTCGTCTGGTTCAATTTTAGCGATCCGCGGACGCTTACTCCGATCGCAGACGGGATCTCGTTCGACTTTGGCGGCATCGAACCCCTTGATCGACTCCGTGCCATAGAGGGTGAATCCTGCGCCATCAACCATTGCGCCTGGTTCCTCCGCATGGGAGAGGGTCATGGGGGCTATTGAGCCGATGAGTCCCAGCACCATTAATCTCAACAGTGACCACGTCAGCATTGCTGCCTCCTTCAATCACAACGGGGTACGATTACTTCTCTTTGAGCGGAATATAGACCTCGCTAATCAGCTGTTGGCCGGCTGGAGATAGAGCGAATTGTGTGAATGCCTCAGCCAGGGGGTGAGACTCCCTCTTGGACAAGAGAAGTATGGGACGACGAAGTGGATAGCGACCGTCCTTGACGGTAGGGCCTTCCGGTTCGATTTTGTCGATAGGCAAGAGTTTGACGGGAACACCGTTTGAGACGACGGACAAGCCCTGGCTTAGCGACAGGTAGGCGACTGCCGACAGAGGGGGCAATGTCCCCACGACCGTCTTTACAACCTGTTCATCGGATCCAAGTACCTTCGCAGCCACGATGATCTTGCCGGTAATGCCGAGTTGCGATTCAAACGCATCGCGGATGTTTTGGTTGCGAGGCCGGTCGATGACCAGTATTTTTGTTTCCAGCCCGCCGAGTTCCGACCACAGTGTGATTTTGCCGGAGAAGATGTCGGCGACTTGTTGTTTGGTGATTTCCTTCATGAAGTTGGAGAGATGCACGAGGACGCCGATCCCATCCCATGCGATAGGGGTTGCCGAAAGTCCTGTTGATTCAGTTCCGGTCACGGCGATGTGGGCCAGGCCGGAATTAACCATCTCAACCGGTTTTGAGTTATCGTCCCAAACAATGTCGAGGTAGGCCTTCGGGTTTGATTTTTCAAATGCCCTGGCAAGGGGCTCGATGATTGTCAGCTCCGGTCCGTTGCCGGCAATGGTCAGGTTGCCGGCGACATCTGCAAGCGCGACGTAGGCATTGAGGCAACTAAACAAAAGGCTGAGACCAAGTGAGAGCAAGCACCTCGTGGGCATGCAGTCTCCGTGCGGTAGGGGTGGAGGTTGGGAAGAGGACGACGCACCTTGATATGCCGTCACTGGTTGGTTCAATTTTCTGACGTGCCGCCGGTAGAAGGACCGGAAGGCGGCGCCTGATCGGTGGCGGCGCGTTTACCCATCAGTGGCGGAAGTTTGGCGAATTTGTCCATCCGCTCATCCAGCATACTGTAGGCCTTCATCTCAGCAAAGCCGGGTTTGCGGGTTCCCTTCATGTGCGTCGTGGGGGCGGACAGCAACCGTGTCGCGCTCTGGGCATGGCAATGAGGACATTCGGTGTCTTCTACTCTGGCATGGACGGATTGAGTGGCTTCAAAGGGCTTCTCGCATTGTCCACAACGATATTCATAAATCGGCACGGTTCGTCTCCTCTAAGCCGGGTAAACATCGCGCAGTGAGAAAGAATACGCTCTTGACCGGCCGTTGAGCTTTGCCTTATTCTACACATCTTGCTTATACGACTTCTAGTGGCTTTGCAGGACGCTGAAATAGTCTGCCAGCATCGTTCTCGCATCGTTTTCAAGCAGACGGACAGGTAAGATGTGCAGCGAACGTTGATCGGACGAGCCCTCTTGTTCCGATGAAACTCTGGCGTGCCAATATGGTTTTCTCAGCCTGTTAGAGGAGGATTTCGATGCCCCTGTTGATTCGGAAGTACAAGAGTGTCGGTGGAATGATGCAGGAAGAGCGGATCGACGACCCTGATCGGATCGAGCGGTATATGAGGCTCTTCGAGAAGGACGACATCAAGAAGCTTGAGACGGGCGTCAAGGTGTTTATCGAGAAGGATGAGTGGCAACTCTTCCCCTAAACCAGTGAGGGGGAAAGGGTGAGGAATGAAAAGTTGCTGCACCTTTGTTTTCATATCCCCTCACCCCTGACTCTTTATCCCTAACAGTTCCCAAAATGAGCTACTGGATTCACGTCGCGCGTTCGATCGATCGGGTGACGCTCCACAAGGAGCGCTGTTCCGAGGTGCCGTCTACATCGATCGGTTCGTCGAGCGATTTCTGGGAGGGCGGATGGTTCGATTACCCGGACAAGGAACGGGCGTTAGCGGCAATGGAACAGGCCGGCACGACTGAACAGCGCCGTTGCCAGCTGTGCAAAGCCTAAAGATGCGAAGTTCTGAGTGCTGAGTTGAGAACAGCTCGGTTGCTACGGTTTCGCCCGAAACGCAGATCTCATAACTCAAAACTCAGCACCGCACTGATTCCATGCCCCGATTAGCCCTCCTGCTGACAACCTTCATCTGGGGCGCGACGTTTCCTGCTACGAAAGCGGTGCTGCAGCAGATTCCACCCTTCTCGTTTCTGTTCCTCCGATTTCTCCTGGGAGCGTTGCTGGTCGGGGCAGGGTATCTGTTCTGGAGGCTTCGTTTACACCGCGAGCCGGCAGTCTTGCGCGCGAGCGCAATCGCGACCTGCTGGCTCTTTCTCGGTTACGTTCTCCAAACAGTCGGGCTGAACTATACCACCGCATCCAATTCCGCCTTTATCACCGCCCTGTATGTCGTGATCGTACCGTTGATCCTGCGCCGATTCGAGCGGCGTGTATGGGTGGCCACCGGGATTGCTATGGTGGGACTGTGGTTACTGGTAAAGCCGAGCGCATCTGGGAATATTGGCGATGTCTTGACGCTTGGTTGTGCGGTGGCGTTTGCTGCGCATATTGCTTGCCTGGAACGGTTTACCCGTGAGGTCGACCAGCCGTCTTTATTCGCCTGGCAGATGATGGCCTCCGTCGTCTTATTCTTTCCTACGCTGCTGATTGAACAGGCGCCGGCTGAGGCCTTTGCGCCTACGGCACTGTTGCTGGTCGGGCTTGGGGTGACGGGAGGACTCGCGACTGGGGCCTTTGCCGTTCAAATGTGGGTGCAACGTATTGTACCGGCGCAACAGGTGGCATTGATCTTTGCCTCGGAGCCGGCCTACGCTGCCTGGCTCTCCTGGTATGTTCTGGGCGAAACATTGGATAGTCAGGGGTGGATTGGGAGTGGGCTTATCTTGCTGGCGGTGGTAGTGGGTTCAATCGGGAGCGGGCCTCGGTCGCCATTGCCCGTGGTCAGTAGGGGTCAGCCGCTCTAAGCGGAGCCAGTTCCACCCGTCTCGTCCCACTCGCTTGTCACGCGCCACTCCGTCCCTTGGAGACGAAACGGGACGCATAACTTTGGATAATTTATTAAGAGGAGCTATATGGCACAAAAGTTCGCCAATGGACGCTGGGTGCAAGAAGGGTTTCTGGATAATCGGGTCGACGGAACGATCGTGGGCCGAATTGTGTTCGCGGTGATTGGTCCTATCGACATGTATTTACAGGGAAATTTCAAGCCTGATATAGCCGGACAGGTGATTCAGTTTCGGAATCCACGCTTTGAGGACGAGGATCTTGCCGGGCAGATCATTGGCGACATGGAAAATCCTCAGATAGGGGCCGTGAATCTGATCTCATTCGACCCCCACCCGAACCTCGTCCCTCATCCCTATATCGAATGGTTTTCGGCGAGGAAGAATCATTACCGCATTGAATTGGAACCGACAGATGCCTGGCTTGTTTCCCCATCAGAGCTGAAGGAGATCGATGGGGTGAGTCGAGCCATCCGTGAGGCGCTTGCCGGAAGGGTAGCCGAGCGCCCAGCCCAGGAGTCCACTGATTGGGTATAGATATGATGCCGAAATAGCGTGGTCAGAGGTTCAAAGCTGCCAACTCCGTAGCCTTGGGAAGTAAGTGCTGCCCAGACAGAACCTGGTCGTCTTTTTCGTTTTACAAAATAATGGGTTAGCTGACTAAGATTGTCTCAATCTCGGTATGGTCGGTATGATCCTGGGATTGCATACCGGTCAATCGTCGCGTGCGTTGCTGGACCCAGATATCGCTGGGAGGAAGACGAAGGGGGTAGGCCAGCCCTGGGTCCAACTTTCCCCAAGTTGAGGGGAGGGGGTGCACAACCCCTGAGGGAACGTGATTTAGGCCAAGAGTCAGAGCACCAGACGCTGTTTCCATGGCATCAGAAGAGAATAAAGTGGAGGGTCGGTGCTCTCCAACCAACTGAATTCTTACATGGGAGAGGCCCCCTTCCATCATTCCTAAGCGGGTCGCTGCGCCACGGGAGAGATCCAGAATTCGGTTATTGACGTAAGGGCCTCGATCGGTAATTTGAACATGCAGGTGTTTCCCATTCGCTAAATTCACTACCCGGACCACGCTTCCGAGCGGGAGGGTCCGATGGGCTGCGGTCATTGCCTCCATATCGAACAGTTTACCGTTGGCCGCCTGTTTGCCATGAAATGACTCCCCATACCAGGAAGCCACTCCACGGTCTTCAATCCCTACGTCCAACTGAGACGCTCCCTTGGGAACCCAGGAACAGCCGCTTGCGAGCATCCCAAGACTGAGGCCTGCAGCCCATAACAATCGCCGTCGGTTTTGGCTGGATCGGCTGACCATTGAATGCCTCTTGCTCCTGGTTAACCCACTCGTCATCGGGATCCTGCCGCTGTCTTGTGTTACAGTACGATCCAACTGATAGTCCTACAATACCGTTACCGTAGCCCTCTCCCCCCTACTTTATGGTGAAGGAAAAACGAGAAACAGATAGAGCGCTGCAGACAGAGCATCGAGGTTCTTGGCCTACAGGCTAATTGACCATCCAGATAGATAAGAACGTGCCCTTTGGGGGGCTGTCAGAACCTTCCGCTCGTGTGACTGAAGATTCTGCTTCACTATCACCATAGAGATACGGCTAACTCAAAGTTGGGACAGGTTTTGGTGGGCTATTTATTTATAGAAGAAAATCGATGGGCCAGTCAACAGAACATTTCTGGCAGGAATAGATTGATGGCGTTAGGCTTGAAGTCGGGAGGCAGGTCCAAGAAAATACTGGTCGATGACCACAACTAAATGATATTAATACGCTTTTATTGAAAGTTGAACCAGTTACCAAACATGAATGATTTGGGCAAATACTCCGTCACGCTGTTTGACATAAGTCAGCCGTACCGGTTCACCCTCTCTAATGGTCTGAAGTGCGATCCGTTTCCCCTTTCGGTCTATTCTTGTCTGAGCCGTCACTTTGGCTGCTACGGTCATATCGTCATGTTTGCTCAAGGGGGTCTTAACGACGATCATATGGGGAGCCTGAATCACGTTCACTGCCACGACCTGACCCTGGACCCGGTAGGTTCGCGCATTGGCTGCCCAGCTGTCAGGTGGAATGGAGATCAGTACTATCGATACAACGATCGCGAACAAGATCCCTAGCTCTCGACGCACCGTCGTCACTGATCGATCCCTCCAGCAAGGCCAGTTGCGCGAGGACTCTAGCAGGAAGAAGAAAACGTGTAAAGTTACAGACGGCTGGGCCCCGATATTGACTGCCCCAATCCGACTGAGTAATATGCCCATGTGTTGCTCGGAGGGCGCAACAATCGACCCACCGGCGGTACTCCCCAACTCAACTAATCCAAATCACCACATATGATTGAAGTCCAGCAGATTACGAAGCGGTATGGACAACATACTGCCCTCGATCGCATCAGTTTCTCCGTCGCCAAGGGCGAAGTCTTGGCATTCCTGGGGCCGAATGGGGCAGGTAAGACCACCACCATGCGTATTCTGACCTGCTTCATGCCTGCTACCGAAGGCACTGCAAGGGTGGCAGGGTTCGATTGTGCGGAGCAGCCGCTCGAAGTGAAACGCCGGATCGGCTACTTGCCTGAAACTCCGCCGGTTTACCAGGAGTTGACGGTCACGGAGTATCTTCAGTTTGTGGGCCGTCTTCGTGGCTTGAGCGGAAAAGTCCTTACCGCGTCCATACATCGTGAAGTCGAGCGGCTCGGACTTGGGACAGTACAACGCCGGCTCATCGGGAATCTGTCGCGTGGATATCGCCAGCGCGTCGGCCTGGCACAAGCGTTGCTGCACGATCCCCCGATCTTAATCCTGGATGAACCGACTGTCGGCCTCGATCCAAAACAGATTATCGAGATCCGAGAGTTGATCAAGAACCTGGCCGGATCCCATTCCGTCATCCTGAGCACTCACATTCTTCCTGAGGCGACCGCTGTATGCCAGCGTGTCGTGATCATCAGCGGGGGGCGTATCGTGGCCGAAGATACTCCGGATCAACTCTCCGCGCGCCTGCGTCAGTCTGAAAAGATCTCACTGATCCTCAAAGCTCCAGCCGCTGATACCCTTAGCCGATTGAAGTCGGTGCAGGGGGTTCAGAATGTCTTCTCTGGAGGCGACCCCGGCGCCTTTCTACTGGAATGCGAACTTGGCCGGGATGTGCGGGAAGAGGTGGCCCGGGTAGCTGTGACCAATGGGTGGGGGTTACTTGGATTGAATGCCATTTCGATGACGTTGGAAGATGTGTTTCTCCAACTGACTAGGCATGAGGAAGGCCTCACGCCCGATACCGTTTCCGCTTCAGTCGAATCTGCAGGCCAGCCCGTATGACACCAGTCCAAGCCATCATTGCAAAGGAGTTGCGCTCATACTTTGTCTCGCCGGTGGTTTATGTCGTCGGATCCGTGTTTCTCTTGATTGCGGGCCTGCTCGGCTATCTCTACGTCGTCTTTGCTGGGGCCCAGGCGATTCAACTGATGCAAGTGCAGGGGAGCGCCCAGCTGAACCTGAACGATCTGGTCTTCCGGAATCTGTTTGCCAGCATGAGGTTTATCCTCCTGATCGTCCTGCCGATTTTGACGATGCGCCTCTTTGCAGAAGAGCGCAAGCTCCGCACTTTTGAATTCTTGCTGACCTCTCCGATCGGCATCAACGAGATTGTGGCAGGCAAGTTTATGAGCGTATTCCTTGTGTTTTTGAGCTTACTCGGTCTCACCGGCCTCATGCCGCTCATGCTCGCGCTCTTCAGCGACTTCGATTGGTATCCCGTGCTGACCGGTTACCTCGGGCTTGTCTTACTCGGCGCCCTTTTTCTCTCCGTCGGCGTGCTAGCCTCGGCATTGACTGAAAATCAAATCGTTGCGGCCTTTGCGAGTATCGGGCTGTTATTGGTCCTGTGGCTCCTTTCTGGCTTGGGGGCTCTCCTCGGAGATACTGCCATCGGGCAGGCTGTCTCGTACCTGTCGTTCATGGAGCACTTTGACCACCTGGTGCGTGGCCTGATCGATACGAAAGACCTTGTGTACTTTGTCAGCAGTCTGGCATTGATGCTCTTTTTATCTCACCGAGTCGTGGACTCGGCACGGTGGAAATGAACCTCAAGACTGTTCCGCTCGGTATAATCGGAGTGCTGTTGGCGGTGGCCGGAGCAATCGGCTACAGTCTTGTTCCGGAGAATCTTTGGATCGCCACGCTTCTAGAAGTATCGGCTCTCCTCTGTCTTATCACCTTTAGTGTCGTCCACTTCAGCGGACTTAAGGCCTTCACCACCCGCCGCTCCACTCGCCTAGGGGCGAACAGCATCATGATGATCCTGCTCTTTGTCGCGATTCTCGCGATCGTCAACTTCTTGGCTGCCCGCCACTCTATTCGATGGGATTTGTCCGAGAACCAAAACTTCTCCCTTGCTCCGCAAACGTATCGTGTGATCAGGAGCCTTCCACGCGAGGTGAGCGTCACGGTCTTCACCAGAGAAAAGGATCCAGGCTATCAAGCCTATAAAGAACGGCTCGACAGTTATCGGCAGGCCAGTTCGAAGATTTCCGTGGAGTTTGTCGACCCGGAACGGCAGCCGAAAATCGCTCAACAATACGGTATTTCACGAACCGATACCGCTGTGTTCGAGAGTGCCGGTCAAACTGTCAGGGTCAATGCGCCCTCGGAAGTGGAGCTGACCGGAGCGTTGATCCGTGTATCCCAGGACAGCAAGAAACGCGTATTGTTTCTCGAAGGGCACGGGGAGCCGAGTCTCGACGATCGGGAGAGAACCGGGTTGTTTGCCGCGCGAGAAATCTTGATCAAGCAGGGTTATGAGGTCGGCACGGTCAGCTTGCTCAAAGAGGAGGCAGTGCCGGATCGTACGGCCATTCTCGTCGTGGCGGGTCCTCGCCGGCCGGTGACCGCTGAGGAGCAGGAACGAATATACACCTATGTGGAGAAGGGTGGCCATCTCTTACTGTTCATCGACCCGGATACGCAGGCTGATCTGAATCCTTTGCTCAAGCGGTGGGGGTTGGGAGTCGGCCCTGGGGCTCTTGTCGATTTGCAAGATCGATTGGCCCAAGGCGATCTGACCTCCCTGCTTGTCCGTACGTTTACCGAACATGAAATAACGCAAGATCTCTCCGCCGCCGTGCTGTTCCCTCTTGCGCGGCACATTACCTTTGACGAACAGGTCGGCAGGGCATGGGACTACGTGCCGCTTGCACGAACGTCACCGAACAGCTGGGCAGAAACCGACATGAAGGGCCGCGTCGTCAACCTTGATGAAAAGGAAGACATCAAGGGCCCCCTTCCGATGGCCGCAGCCCTTTCGCCAAAGGTCGCGCCGGAAGAGGGCAAACCCCGGCCTGCGATTGTGGTCATCGGCAATTCAACCTTTGCGACTAATGCCTTCGTGAATTTCCCGGGCAACAGCGATTTCTTTCTCCACTCGACTGCGTGGTTGGCTGAAGAACGGAATATCATGGCGATTGTCCCGAAAGATTCCGCGTTGCGGCCCTTTACTCCCAATCCGCTGGAAGAACGAGCGCTGCTTTATCTGCAAGTTATTCTCTTGCCGGCCACCATGCTGTTTTCCGGGATCATGGTGTGGCGAAAGCGCCGGCGCCTCTAATCCGATGCGTTATTGGCCAACAATCGTCATGGCGGTCGTACTGATTGGACTCAGTCTCTATCTCTATGCCGTCGAGCTTCCACAGAAAGAATCGCACGAGCGGCAAGACATAGACGATAAGAAAGTGCTGCTGTTCGACCAGCAAGCGCTCTCCGGGCTCACCATCAAATCCGATCAGCAGCAACTCGTGTTTGCCCGTACGGCTGAAAAAGGCTGGGTATTGACCTCGCCGCTCAAAACCGATGCGGATCAGCGGGAGGTGCAGAATCTCATCCGGGCGTTGGTTACCGGCAACGTGACCCGTGTAGTCGAGGACCTGCAGGCCAATCTGGCCCCGTTTGGACTCGATAAGCCGGTCACAACCATCGCCGTGACAGCCGGCGCCGCGCAAGAGACCTTCTCAATCGGAGACAGCGGCCCCCTTTCATCCACGCTCTATGTCCTTCGTGGATCGGATCGCAAGGTGCTCCTGACCAATCTAGAACCCAAAGACTTCGTGAATAAGACCTTGATGACCTATCGACGCAAGGATCTCCTGCAAATGTCACAGAGTGAGGTCGAACGGGTCCGTCTCACCTATCCAACCACTGAAATTGTCCTTTACCAGGGACAGGACAAACCTAAGAGCAAGTGGAAAATTCGTTATCCGATTGAAGCAGAAGCTGATCAAACGGAAGTACGGGCCCTGCTGTTCAGGCTCGAGGATCTCAAAGCGATGGGCATCATCGATCCGGGATCTGAACGCGACGCCCTGGCCCAAACACTCACCGCCCCCAAAGTGAAAGTCACGATCCATACAGCCGATAGAGACCAGACCATCAAGCTGTACCAACCGGATCCGGCCAGCGGCGAAGCCTTTGCAGAAATCAGCCCTATCGGCCCTCTCTATCGCGTGAACCCCACCGCGATTAGAGATCTGACCAAGGAACTCTTTACGTTTCAAGACAAGCGGTTGCTCGGCATCGATTATACCGACATCGCGATGCTCTCCGTTAAAACACCGACTGAGCAATATGTGCTGATCAATGAGCAGAACGAGTGGGTTTTGGAAGATCAACCGACTGAGAAATTGGATCAACAGGCCATCGACTTATTTGTGAGCCGTGTCGCCAATATCCCGGCTGAGGAGCGTGTGGTCAAGCAGGCGGGACCGTTGGCTCCCTATGGCCTCGTGACACCAGCAGCAGAGTTTATCGCTACGGGAAGGAATGGGAAGAATGCTGGAAAGCTCTCAATCGGCAGTCATGCCAACGGACTGGCCTATGCGATGGGGCAACGGATTCCAGGCGTGTTTCAGATTCGCGCCGATCTGCTCACCCAGATCCCAGCCAAGAAATACTTACTGGCTTTGCAAACGGACAAGGCATCAGGTGGGCGCTAGCCGTACCCTGAAGCAGTCTGCCGCGGCCCTCTGAAGCACTGTGAAGGGCGAGAGGAAGGAGTACTGAGAGGCCATTTCGTATAACCTTTCCGGATGCCGTTCTCTTCCTCCGCGTCTCTCCTCTCAAGTTTCCGGCGGCCAGACCGATACAAACTGAGAGGATCGTCTCTATATGGATACGACGGTCGATTCAGGCAGCCCGGTATCTGCCCAAGCTCGGAGGTCTTCATGGACATACAGACAGAGGCACGCCCAGCCCTCGGTAAAACGATCTTGGTTGTCGATGACGATCCATCAATGCGGCTGATCTGCGTCAAGACACTCCGCGCGAAGGGATATACAGTCATTGAGGCGGAAGGCAGCTCGGAGGCGCTGAAAGTCTTGGCGACTCACCGAGGGCCAATCGACCTGCTGCTGACCGATCTCATGCTGCCTCCGCCAAGCCTTCAACTTGCTTCAACAGAAAATCCGTATCCTCGTGTTCATGGCCATGATGTCATTCAACGCACCCTCACAATGGGGCAGGCCTCCCGGGTGATCTTAATGTCGAGCCTGTCGTACCATGAGCGCAAGGAGTACCAACCTTCCATCGAGCATCTGCCGTTCCTCCAGAAGCCATTCTCTGTTGAGGCCTTGATGCAGGTGGTCGATGAGGTGCTCGTAGCGGCGCCGCTTTCCCCCGGCGACCCCATGACCAAGCCGACCGCCAAGCAGGATGTTCGGTGGTATGGCTAACGCCTCTCTCCAAGGCCTGTGATTCACGATCCATCCGATCCCGGACAGGTTCTCCCTGCGGCACCGTCTGAGGATGAAGGCTACGACCGCACTCACCGAATTCACCCCTAGTTCATCCCTTGCGTCGAGTGACGTGCTCTCTTAGAATAAGCTCCCTACGCCGGTAAGAATTCGACTCGCTAAAAGGGAATTTGAAACTTGACCAAGAAAGATCAGGAACGAAGGAGAGGAAGCAAGTGAGGCGTAGAATGGCGGCATTCATGGTCGGGCTGCTCCTTGCTCTATCGGCACCAGTCGGCTCGGCTATGGCGACGGGGGTGACATTACATATTCCTCCGGTGTTTCAAGAGCGTCCGAGTTGGAGCTGGGCAGCCGTTGGAGAGATGATCTTCAAATACTATTACGTGCCTCCCGCCCATCAGATCGACTATCAGTGTGGAATTGTGCAGGAACAGAAGCTGTGCATAGGGACACCGAATTGTTCCGACTGCGACCTCCCGGCAGGCGATGCCGCCTCCATGCTTCGGCTCCTTGAACAGTATCCTGGAATGGCCGCAAAGAGCAGTAAGGTAGGAGATATCGCGCTGACAGCTCAATTGAAGTCCGACAGCTTATCCGAAGCAGAAGTGAAAAAAGAGATCGATGAGGGTCGTCCTATTATTGCGGAGGTCGCCCCGTCCGGGTTTAAGATCAATGGAATCTCTCAACATATGGCACTCATCGTTGGCTATAACGATAGCTCCGGCAACCTGATGCTGACCGTGAACGATCCATTCCCTTTCGAAGACGACCGCTTCCTCTGGATCGCGAACCCCTATCAGCCCAACATGGATATGTCGGGAGAAAACACCGGCCAATATGAAATTAGTTTTGAACGGTTTCGCTTAAAGATAAAGTGGAAGCAGACGATGTACCGGATCGCTTGCACCGGGAAAGGTTGTCCGCCTGACGATTCTCAGGTTGCAGATGGCCCGGCTGAGAAAGACGACCGAAAAGTGATGCAAGCCGTTCTTATGGCATCCTCTGGAGACTTCGAGACGTTACGCACAGGGCATAAAGCAGTCGATGGGACAGGGACAACATGGCGGTCCACAGTTTCCTTTGCCGACGCTAAGCAATGCCTGGTAAGGGACAGGGACGATTCCGATGGAGCGAGATGGAGCTGTGCGTTCAAATTTTCAGACAGGTCGGAGGCCGATAAAGCGGCGGAAGATATCGTGAAGCGACTGCACAAGAGTCTGCCGAATGGTTGGGTCGGAACGGATCTCAACGTGGACTCTGACTCGGAGTTGTACACCAAGACAGACAAGTTTTCTGCAAGGAAACCAGGAACGAATACGGCGATCAGCCTCTATTTCATCGACGTCAAAAAAAGTGGACGAGTTTCCATGTATCTTTCCGTTCAATCTTCGCTTCCAATCCACCCATAAGTAAAATTCAAGCCACGCCCCCGTAGCTCAGTTGGATAGAGCAGCGGTTTCCTAAACCAGACCGCAACAGAAATCCCCTTGTAATCTTCAATGGTTACAAGGGGTTACTTATTCCTCATTGGGTAAGACAGCTGGTGCTGGAGCGGTATTTCAAGGGCAAGAAGGCGGCGTAACTCTCAATCAAGGAGGGGCTCATGGTCGATCTCATTGAAGACGACACCTGGGGGGCCGCTTGGATGAATCGATTCCACTTGATCTTGCTGAAAGGCTGAAGGCAGCTCCGATTCAATATGGTCGCACATTCAACGAAGAATGTATCTATCGGACGATGTTGGGTCTGGGGATGCTTCGGCCTGGCCGAACACAATAGAGCGGAGTAATCCATGAAC